>ERZ802819.196-NODE-196-length-40951-cov-12.9359_pt1 | contig 40951 bp, 30 predicted proteins | sample MGYA00345647_ERZ802819 | MGnify/ENA primary metagenome ERZ802819 (study PRJEB30503, sample SAMEA104212355) | marine metagenome | biome: Westerlies Biome; feature: [SRF] surface water layer (ENVO:00010504) within the epipelagic zone...; material: water...
CGAGCCTGCAAATAAGAATTTGGCCTTTATCGTGACCTTAGAGGGGCGAGACGCGTTCGGGCGCGACAGTCGTCGAGCAATCGTGCAAGCCCCTCGTTCCTTGCCCCGGGTCATTCAGCTGCCGGAAGACTGTAGTGACGGTGAAGAGTGCTTCGTGCTGCTGGCCTCCGTCGTGCGGTACTTCGTTTCTGATCTTTTCCTTGGCATGACAGCGACGGGTTGTCATCAGTTTCGCGTCACTCGCAACAGCGATCTCTTTGTCGACGAGGAAGCCGTCGATGATTTATTGCTGGCGCTGGAAGGTGAGTTGTCTTCGCGTCGATTCGGCGATGCAGTGCGACTTGAGGTGGCCATTGATTGTCCGCAAGAGGTAGCGGATTTTTTGGTCACCCAGTTCTCACTTACCGAGCAGGATCTGTACTACTGCCAAGGACCTGTCAATTTGGGACGTCTGGAAGCCATACCAGAGTTGGTGGAGCGAGCTGACTTAAAATTCCCGGCCTTTCGTCCGCGCATACCAGAACGATTGCGCCACTCGGAAAATATTTTCTCGACCATTGCCGAGGGTGACATCCTGTTGCACCACCCCTATGAGTCGTTTGTGCCCTTTATCGAGATGCTGCACCAAGCGGCCAACGACCCGCAGGTTGTGTCTATTCGGCAAACGCTTTACCGCACAGGTGCTGGCTCCGGCGTCGCCGATGCGCTGCTCAAAGCAGCACACGCGGGTAAGGATGTTTTGGTGGTGATCGAACTGCGAGCGCGGTTTGACGAAGCGGCGAATATAGAATTGGCCAACGCTCTGCAGGCTGCTGGGGCGCAGGTGGTGTACGGGGTAGTGGGACACAAGACTCATGCAAAGATGTGCATGATTATTCGTCGAGAAGGTCGACGCTTGGTGCGGTATGTCCATCTGGGTACGGGCAATTATCACGAGCGCACCGCGCGTGCCTATACCGACTACGGCCTGCTCTCCAGCGACCAGGAGCTGGGTCAGGATGTACAAAAGATCTTCCAGCAAATCGCAGCCTTAGGTAAGGCGGGCAAGCTAAAAGCGATTCTGCAAAGCCCCTTCACGCTGCACTCTGGCGTGCTCGAGCTGATCGAAATCCAGCGTCAAAAAGCCCTGCAGGGTCAGCCTGCGCTCATTCAGGCCAAGATGAACGCGCTGACAGAGCCGAGTGTGATTCGTGCGCTTTACGGTGCCTCTCAGGCCGGAGTGCACATCGATCTGATTATCCGCGGCATTTGTTGTCTGCGACCAGGAGTCAAGGGTGTCTCAGAGAACATTCGTGTGCGCTCCATCGTCGGTCGTTTTTTGGAACATATGCGCGTGTATTGTTTTGGGGTGGATGAAGAGCGCGAAGTGTTTCTCTCCAGCGCTGACTGGATGGATCGAAATCTATTCCGCCGGGTGGAGGCCTGTTTTCCTGTCCGCGATCCCGTGTTAGCTAAGCGTGTGTACCGCGAGGCGATGTCCAACTACTTGAGTGACAACACCCAGGCATGGGAGTTGACGAGCGATGGCAGCTACCGAAAGTTAAAGAGTCGGGGCAAGGCCCATACCGCACAGGGTGCGCTGTTGATGGACCTAACTGAACACAGCTAACCGCTAGCGTTGCCGCAGCGAAAACTGAATGTCGATTGCGGCCAAAAGCGCGACTTCATTTTCTAGATCCAGCTTCGTCAGCGGATGTTCGATCAGGTAGTGCTGGTCTACCTCCAATTCGATGGTGGCTGGTTTGCGTTGCTCGATCATGCGCACGGTCAGTACCGGAGCCGACGCTCGACTGCGGTGCCTGTGCACTACAGCAGCAAGACGTAGCAGTACCCCCAGCTTGACCACCCAATAGGGATTTTGCTCCAACACAGTAGGGTGGAGCTTACGCCGGTGCATGCCGACCAGTGATGCAAGGTGCGCCTGCTCGGTGCGGGAAAACCCCGGCATATCCATGTGAGACAGCAGATAGCTGCCATGTTTGTGGTAGGCGTTATGCGCGATATCCATACCGATTTCGTGCAAATCCGCAGCCCACGCGAGCAGCCTGCGCTGGGCCTCCGGGTTGGGTTCCCAGTCATTAAGGGTCTGGGCGAAGAGGGCGAGGGCGGTTTCTTTAACGCGACTCGCCTGCTGCTGATCCACGGCAAATCGCTCGCAAAGGCCAGAGACCGTCTGGTCACGAATATCGAAATCACGCTTACGCCCAATCAGATCATGCAGCACGCCCTCACGCAGTGCGCTTTGCGAGGCTTCGACGGATTGTGGTGTGAAGGTCGCAAAAATCGCAATCAATATGGCGAGCCCGCCCGCGAAGACGGCTACCCGTTCCTCTGGCAGCCCGGGCAGTCCGTCGGTGCCGTTGCGCTGCAGAATTTGGTGCTGAATGCTGCGCAGCGTTTCTGCCGAAATCTGCGTGCCTAAGCCCATCGCCATTTGTACGGAGATAACGCTGTTAACGGTGCCGGAGGCGCCAATGACCTGCTGCCAGCCTGCGGTTAGGTAACTATTCGCAACTGGCTCCAGCTCTATTAGGGCGTCGTTAATCGCCTGCTCAAAGGCAAGTGCCAGATCCAAACCTGACGAGAAATGCTTACGCGTCATGGACACACAGCCCATGTGCAAGCTTTCGAGCATGATGGGCGAGAATTGCTCACCGACGATCAGTTCGGTGCTACCGCCGCCAATGTCGATGACCAGTTGTCGGCTCGCGTTGTCGCCAAGGTCGTGGCTGACGCCGAGGTAGATGAGTCGCGCTTCCTCGCGGCCCGAAATAATCTCGATGGGATGGCCTAGAATTTCCTCGGCTTGAAAGACGAAGGTGCTGTGGGACGAGATCTGGCGCAGGGTGTTGGTGCCAACGATGCGTAAGTTCTCTTTAGCGATAGGGCGTATGCGCTGTGCGATCCGGGTTAGGCATTGCAGAGCGCGATCTGAGACTTCTTTGCTGAGCTGTCCGCCGGCAACAAGGCCCTCGCCCAGACGCACCATCTCTTTGTATTTGTCGATGACGTGGATGCGTCCTTGATTCTCTTGAGCGATTAACAGATGGAAGCTGTTAGAACCTAGGTCGAGGGCGGCGAGCTGGGTTGATGGTGTGAGTCCGTTGATATTCGCGTATCCGTTGTGGTGCGTACGGCAAGACGCAAGAGTAACAATTGGCAGAGGCAAAATCTGCCCGGAAAGTAGCCCAGCGCCTGATTGTATCTGTTGCATCGAGGCTCGGTGGTTTAGCATCCGCCCATGAAATTTAATACCGACAACACACGAATCACGGGCATGGCCGAGATGCGCGACGCGCAGTCCCTGCTGGACGAGATACCGCTGTCCGAGCAAGGCTCTTCCTTCGTCTTTAATACGCGTAAGGCGTGCTCTGACATCATCAGCGGTAGGGACTCTAGGCTGCTGGTGGTGGTTGGGCCGTGCTCGATCCACGACCCTGTCGCGGCACTGGAATACGCCGAAAAATTGGCCAGTGCTGCCGAGCAGTGGCGCGACGAGCTGCTGATTTTGATGCGCGTGTACTTTGAAAAGCCACGTACAACGGTGGGCTGGAAGGGGCTCATTAACGACCCGCATTTGAACGACAGTTTTGACATCAATACCGGCTTGGCAACGGCCCGACGCTTGTTGCGAGACATTACAGAAATGGGTTTGGGTTCTGGTACTGAGTATCTGGATCCCATTACGCCTCAGTACATTGGTGATTTGGTTTGTTGGAGCGCCATCGGTGCGCGTACGACCGAGAGTCAAATTCATCGACAGTTGGCTTCGGGTCTTTCTTGTCCGGTGGGTTTTAAAAACAGCACGCTGGGTGATGTCCGGGTAGCCGTCGATGCAGTGACGTCGGCGCGCCACACCCATATTTTTCCCTCGGTGACCAAGTCAGGCCAGACGGCGATTTTTTCTACCACCGGCAACGAAGACTGTCACGTTATTTTGCGAGGTGGCCTAGAACCTAATTACGATGCGGCGTCGGTGCAGGCGGGCTGTGATCTATTAGCCAAGGCCGAGCTGCCAGCGCGTTTGATGGTCGATCTTAGTCATGCCAATAGCTCGAAAGATCATGAGCGACAGAAAATCGCTGGCGCTGCGGTTGCCGAACAGCTTAGGGTCGCGCCACAAAATGTGTTGGGCGTCATGATTGAAAGCCACTTGGTGGCGGGCAAGCAGTCGCTGAGCGACGAACTGACTTACGGGCAGAGTATTACCGATGCCTGTATAGGCTGGATCGATACCGTTGAGTTGTTGAGCGAGCTAGCTTTAGCGAAGGCAGCTTTATAGGGCTATTTTGTGATCGTCCCCCAGAGATAAAAAGCCACCTTGCGGTGGCTTCTTTGGCTGTTGGGACTTCTCAGTAAGCGCCCATCCGATAGGTTAGCTCTATTCCAAACAAACGCGGAAGTGTTGTGCCTCCTGTTTGTCTGAAGTGCTCTCCTTCTCCGTGGCGAAGCACCTGCAGCACTGCTACATCATCCAGAATATTGTTGCAGTACGCGGCGACCTCAAAGTTTTGCTCGGCGTTCGTCCACGTCGCGCGCATATCAAGACGACCATAGGCCTCAGCCATCTCAGTCTGATTTTCAAACGGCGAGTAGTACACATCGTCGGTCCAGCTGTATACAGCCGACAGGTCGAGGTTGGCACCAGCGTCTAGAGGAACAGAGTACGTGCCGTAGGCGGTGTACTTAAGTTCGGGAACCTGCAGCAACTGATTGCCTTTGATGTTCTTTCTATTGGTCTCTCGGTCTGGATAAAGTGACGTTGGAGTATCGATACTGGCTGGGTCAAGAATCATCAAAGTCTTAGTGTATTCATTCGGCGTGTAGCTGAAGTTACCACCAAGAGTAAGGTTGTCGTTTGCCAGCCATAAAACCTCTGCTTCGACACCCATTACCTCCGCGCCGGGAGCCTCCAGAACAGAAGTTGAGGTGCCGCCTAGGCTCGTAACCTCAGTCGCTACAGTATGAATGGACGTGTAGTCATACAGATAGAAGGAGCCGTTAATTTGCAGGGTGTTATCTAAGAACTGGGTTTTGTAGCCAAGTTCGTATGCCGTCAGCTCCTCTGGATCGTAATCTGCAGTATTTGAAAAGAATACAAGATTGTAACCACCCGATCGGTACCCTGAAGTAGCTGAGAGATACATCATGATTTCTTCAGAGATATCCCAATCGATATTAATCCTGCCCGTAATCTTTTCGTCTTTCCGCTCAAATGGACGGTAGACGCTCACAGCTATTGGATGACCGCCGTTCACGACAGTATTGGTCGGAATTGGTTGGCCGTATTCGTCAGTAACAACCTCGCCGTCAGCATCCATTTCAAAGCCACCATTAGCTTTGTTGATTTCGTACAGTGGGTTGCCGGTGAATCCGAAAGCGGGCAGGAAGCCAAATAGTGCATTGCTTTCGGTGTACCGGAATAAATTTTCCTCGGCCACCACTTCATCATATGCGTAGCGAATACCAACCGTGAGCGTGAGGTCCTCAGCCACGTCCCATACGCCTTGAGTATACGCCGCAAAAGCGTCTCTTTCCGTTTGAGTCGCGTATAGAAGGTCAGTTCCCACGGTACGAGGCCCGTGAATTACATCCAGTTCACGATTCGTGCCGTCATCACCATACCATTGAGAAACGTAAAGATTGTCGTTTCGGGTAACACCTTCTGCTAAGCCAGATGCATTCCCGCTGAAGATCAGTTCGTTACTCGTTTCGGCGGAAAAGTTACGTTGACAGGACTGCTGGTCAGAATTCGCTAGGCATTGATTCTTTGCGCTGAAGAGTGTCGCCATTGGCGCAGAACCGAAAAAAGCCTCAATGGTGTTGCCATTGTAGGCATTTTGATAGCGATCAGAGCCAACGTCCGAGTAGAAGTCGCCGCGCTGATCGATTAATGCTTCATACCAGAAGACACCTGAGGTTACTGACATGGTGTCATTAAATTCATAGAACGCCTGAAGCTCGTGAGATTGGTATCGCGCTTCGTGATTTACGTAGAACTGACGATCATGGTAGAGGCTAGCTGTGTTGTCGTCGTCGGTAGTCCGATGGTACGCAAGCTCGTTGAATCCGAATATGTATTTGATTGTCAGTCGATCTGATGCGTCCCAGGTTACGGTGCTCTGAGTTGTGCTTGCATCAAATTCCTCCCTATTCAATCCATTGGTTGCAGCACAAATGTCGCTACCGTTGATATCGCCGGGAAAGACGCAGTCGTTATATGCGGCCAGGCTTGCTTCAGAGGTTTGATTCCAGCCATCCAAAGATGCCATCGCGTTTTGAAAGCCATCGAAGTCTGCGTAATCAAGACCTGCACGATTAGGCTGAGCGTTGCTCACCTCGCCAGTTAGAGGATTTGTAAAAGCGCGTATTTCTTGATTTGGATTCACAAAGTCACTTTGCAAAGGATCAGTTTGGCTGGGATCTACAAAACGATAGCCAGGGACAAGTTCTGTAGAACGATATGGTCGACCGTCTTCGTTTAACACAACCAATCCACCGCCGTTCGCCCCACCGAAAGGACGATCGATCCTCATCCAGTTATGCCGAAGGTCAATGGTTACGTCGTCCGCAGGCAGCCACTTAACTTGAAGAGCGACATTGTTGGTGCCAAGGCCATCCAGAGCAGAGGGACCTTTGTCGCCAACCTCGTCGATCACACCGTCACGATCGCGATAGCTGAAAGTAACGCGCCCCATTAGGTCGTCTCGTAGCGGTCCAGAGAATGCGCCGTAGTACTCTTCGGTACCGAAATTACCGTAAATAGCTTTGAACGCGCCTTCGAATACATCGGTAGGTTCTTTGTAAAGGATGTTGATCGCACCGCCAACGGCGTTCCGGCCGTAAAGCGTGCCTTGTGGACCGCGAAGCACCTCAATCCGCTGAACATCCCAGAAGGTCTGCCCAGTAGCTGTCAACAAGTCTTCCGAATAAACGCCGTTCATGTAGGTGGCGACACCTGGATCACCACCTAATGCGCGGAAATTTCGGCCGACTCCTCGCACGGTAGCGTCGTAAGGCTGAATCGTGGTGGCAGGAACAAAGTTCTGCAAATCCTCTTGGTTCCTGATGCCAAAGTCGTCAATGAAATCGCCAGTAAAGGCGGTGATAGAGATGGATGTATCCTGAATGGATGCCTCCTGTCGCTCTGCGGTCACAATGACCTCCTCGATTTGCCTACCCTCGGCCATCGCAATAGGCGTAGCCAGAGTGGCAAGCAGAGCACCAAGTGTAATTCTCTGTATTAGGTTCATCAGCACTTTCCTCCCAGTCAATGTCTGATTTATTTGAATAACATATACTTATGGTTTACACAAAATTAAAAAGTGTCTTAAGACAAATAAATATCGTTACTAAACTAAACGATTTGTTTCAGCTGTCGGTAACACTTTGTTCGGCCAGTGGCCTTTCAAAGGCAGTGCAAATTTCGACAAAGGTACGAAAATCTCGACATGTGGGGGTTTGATCAGCGTAGAGTTCAAGTCTCGACGCTGCTTAACTCGATTAAATTTTCGCTACCACAAGTAACAGTCGCTTTGTGGGGGTTCTTGCTTTAGCAAGAAAGATTTAATCAAAAGTTCACTTTTGAGACGTAGTACGTGGTCGTCAATTAGGAAACTTTGACCAAGAAAGTTGCAAGGCTCACTCAAAGTAAACGGTGGCCACAAGCTAAATGCTCGAGTGATAACATTAGCGCTAGTAATGTTGAGGCTTCGTAGTTAGCTAATAGGGGGAAATTTATGGAACACTTGGACCTAATTATCGTGGGGGCCGGTATATCTGGCATTAGTGCCGCCGTGCATTTGGGAAAGGCCTGCCCGGAGAAAAATATCGGCATTCTCGAGGGTAGAGAAAACATTGGTGGTACCTGGGATCTGTTTAAGTATCCGGGTATTCGCTCAGACAGCGATATGCATACGCTGGGATTTTCCTTCAAGCCGTGGAAGGCCGAAAAGTCCATTGCCGATGGCCCGTCCATCATGCAGTACCTTGATGAGACCGTTGACGAATATCAGCTGCAGGACAGCATTCGTTTCTCCCACAAGGTTGTCGCTGCGGACTGGTCGTCAGCCGACGCTCGCTGGGTTCTCACCGTTGACCAAGGTGGGGCGCAAAAACAGATGAGCTGCAATTTTCTCTTTATGTGCTCTGGGTACTACAGCTACGACCAACCTTACGACGCGCAGATTCCCGGTATCGAATCGTTCGCTGGTGATGTCGTGCACCCGCAGTTCTGGCCAGAAAGCCTCGATTACAGCGGCAAGCGTGTGGTGGTGATCGGCAGCGGAGCCACCGCCGTGACCATCGTGCCGAGCATGGCTCAAGGCGGCGCTCAAGTGACAATGCTGCAGCGCTCCCCCACCTACATGGTGGCAAGACCTGATCAGGACGCCATCGCCAATTTCTTACGCAAGGTGCTGCCAGATAGCTGGGCCTATGCGCTAACCCGATTCAAAAACGTCGGGTTGCAAAACTTCTTTTATAAGCGCGCGCGCAAGGCGCCGGAAAAAGTTCGGGCGCAGTTGTTGAGCTTGGTCAAGCAAATGCTCCCAGAGGGCTATGACGTAGAGAAACACTTCACGCCGCGATATAACCCGTGGGATCAGCGCCTGTGCTTGGTGCCGAATTCAGATTTATTCAAGGCGATCAGAAACGGCTCGGTAGAGGTTGTCACCGATGAGATCGACACCGTCACCGCCGACGGGTTGCGGCTGAAGTCCGGCGCGGAGCTTGCTGCTGACATTGTGGTCACCGCAACTGGGCTGCAGCTCTCGGTGCTGGCTGATGTACCGTTTACTGTGAACGGTGAAGCGGTAGATTTCCCCAACACCTACACCTATCGCGGCATGATGTACTCGGGCGTACCCAATCTTGTCAGCACCTTCGGCTACATTAATGCATCGTGGACGCTGCGTGCGGATTTGACCTCGCAGTGGGTATGCCGATTGCTACAGCATATGGACGCTGCCGCCGCTGATCGGGTGGTACCGCAACTGCGCCGCGAAGATTCTGGTATGCAAACCCTGCCTTGGATTGCAGATTTTCCAGCCGGCTATATGCAGCGCGTGATGCATCTCTTTCCCAAACAGGGCACCGGTCCTTGGCGCAATACCCAAGATTTTGCGTTAGACAAAAAGACCATGCGTAAGGGTCCGGTAGCGGACAGCGCACTGGTGTTCTCCGCCAGCATCAATGATTCGGCAGATGCCGAAGAAACTCAGCAGGCGGTTTCTGCTGGATAACGCGGGTTAGGCACCTCGCATGGAAAAGCGCCGAATCTTGTCCGGATCGGCGCTTAAACCGCGCAAACGGATGGACATCATGACGGCGACGATGGCGAGTCCTGCCGTGATGCCAAGCCAATAGCCAAAGACGCCCAGAGGTTCTGCAGTCATTGCCCCGGTTGCCAGTAAATAACCCAGCGGCAGCGCCAATATCCAAAAGCCGACCAAGCTGAAGACCATGGGCATGGTGGTGTCTTTATAGCCGCGCAGCGATCCAATCATCACCGCTTGGGTATCGTCGACCAGTTGATAGACCGCAATGAGCACCAATAATGAGGCGGCCAGCTGAATGACCTCTATGTCTGTGGTGTAGACCTTGACTAGGGATATGCGGAACAGGATCAACAAAACACTCACAATAACCGCGTAGCCGACGGCAAATTTTACAACCGCCCCTGCGGTGACCCGAGCAGCGAGCAGGTCGCCACTGCCTACCAAGAAGGCTACCCGGATGCCCGCGGCTGAACCCATGCCCATGGGAATGACGTAGGTCAGCCAATTCAAGTTGCCCGCGATGCTGTGAGCGGCCATGGGCACGACGCCCAGCGCTGCGATCAGAAAGCTCACCACGGCAAACATCGCCATTTCCAAAAAGATGGCGACGCCAATGGGAATGCCTAGCTTCAAGATGTCTATCATGATGGGTACGCTCGGCGCGCTGAAGCTAGCAAAAAGGTTCGTCGCCCTGAATTGGCGTAAACGCACGACAAATGCCATCAAGCCGAGTTCGACCCAAAACACGATGGCCGTGGCCCAGCCGCAACCAACGCCGCCCATTTCTGGGGCGCCCCAGTTGCCGTAGACAAAGGCGTAGTTCAACAAGGCATTCAGTGGCAGAACGCTACCCGCGATGAGCATTGGCGGGCGCGTGAGCCCCAAACCCTCGGCGGTATGACGCAGTGCGACATAGAGAATGATCGGCGGAATTCCCCAGCTGACGGCGCGCAAGTACTCACTAGCGATGAGCGAGATTTCGGCGTCGATGTCGGCCAATTGAAAGAGCCTGTTGGCATTGAGCAAGATTGAGATAAGGATTGTACTGCTGCCCAAGCACAGCCAAAGCCCTTGGCGTATCTGATGCCCCACGTCATGGGTGCGCCCTGCGCCTCTCAGTTGAGAAGTAATGGGCGACAGGGCCATGGTCACCCCAGTCAGCAACATGAAGCATGGCCACAGCACACTCCCAGCCAGCGATACCCCTGCGAGGTCAGTGGCCGAATAGCGCCCGGCCATTACGGTATCGACGAAGCCCGTGCCCATGATGAAGAGTTGGGTAAGCACCATGGGCCAGCCCAGCACAATCAAGGGCTTGATGGCCTGCTTGAAATTCGGTCGAGTGCCCGGCAGGTCGGTGCCTGCAGTGTGGTTGGTAGACGTCGTCATGGGCGCGCAGCATGCCAGCTTAAATCGCAAATGGAAGCTTGAAAGCTGGGCTGGTGGCGAAACAGCCAAGCACGCTTAGTCGCAAGGCAGCGATATCGCGCCTAGCTAAGGGATTGCTTAGGCGCGGTATCCACTGTGGGCGCAGACTTATTCAGGCAGGCCCAGTACGCGCTTGGCGATAATATTGGCCTGTATTTCGTTGCTGCCACCGTAAATGGTCGTGGCCTTGGTATGTAGCCATTCTTCTACGCTGGTCAGCTCATGCTCACTAAAGCCCTCGCCCTGCACGCCCAAACCCTGAAAGCCCATCAGTTCGCGCTTCAGTTCTGCGCCATCTTGCTGCAGGGCCGCGCCATACAGTTTGAAGATCGAGGTCGCGGCTCCTGGCGTGCCAGATTTGTTTTCTGCGTTGGCTCGCTGCGCGGTGAGTCGAAAGGATGCACGGTTCATGTTGAGGGTGGTGACCTTTTCGCGAATGGCCGGATCGCTAATACGACCAGCAGCCTCGCCGACGTATTTCTTGGCAATGTCGGGCAAACTGGTACCGGCCTCTGATGGGCGCGCGCCGCCGCTCAAGCCGCCAATGCCAGAGCGTTCAAACTGCAGCAGTCGCTTGCCGACGGTCCAACCTTTATTCAGGTCGCCGACCAAATCGTCCTTGGCCGCTACGGCGTTATCCAGAAAGGTTTCACAAAAGGGTGAAGAGCCGGAAATCAGTCGAATGGGTTTGACGGTGACGCCTTCCTGATCCATGGGCAGCAGGACGAAGCTGATGCCTTCATGCTTCGGCGCATCGAAATCGGTACGCACTAAGGCGAACATCCAGTCTGCTGTGAAGGCGCCAGAGGTCCAGATTTTTTGTCCGTTTAACAGGTAGTGGTCGCCCTTGTCCTCGGCACGAGTGTTCAATGCCGCCAAGTCCGAACCCGCGTTGGGCTCTGAATAGCCCTGACACCACTGTAGCTCGCCGCGAATGATCTTCGGCATATGGCGTTCTTTCTGCGCTTGCGTGCCGTATTCCAGCAGGGTTGGCCCGATCATGGTCATGCCCATGCCTGTGAGCGGTGTTCTTGCGTTGGCCTTACCCATCTCTTCAAACAGAACCTTGGCAAGTTCTGCTGAGAGTCCGCCACCACCAAATTCGGTTGGCCATGTTGGTGCGGTAAAACCTTTCTCTGCGCAACGCTCCAACCAAATGGCGACGTCTTTTTCGAGTTCGATTTTGGTGCTGCCATTGGCCAATTGTCCTGGCCCCTTGGCGCCATCTGGGCAGTTGTCGGCTATCCAGGCGCTAACGTCACTTCTAAATTCGGCTACTTCGCTCATCTCGCTCCCCCAAAATTGCTATCAACGGTGCGGTTATCGGTACATTACTCGTGGTTACGTGCCCAAGGTTACTCGGTATAGACTGTGCAACTCAACTCGCTGCTGCTTAGACATAACTGGGGAGGTTAATGTGGCGACGCTGCCGGTTTATGAGCTTGCTAATTTAGATGGCGAGCGCGTTTCGAGTCCGCAGACCGAAGGGGCCTTGGTATGTTTTATCAAGGAGGACTGTCCTACCTGTAAAGAGGTAATGCCTGTCCTAGATGCCTTTTTTCGCCAGTACGGTGAGCACATGCCAGTTCAGGTGATTGGTCAAACGCAGGCCGGTAATGCTGCGCTGGCGGCAGCATTCACACCCGCTTTCTCCATTCTCGACGATAGTGCGCTGCAGGTTTCCTTTGCCGCGGATATTGAGACCGTGCCAACGTTGGTGCGCACAGACGCCACCGGCGCTGAGATAACACGCTTGGTGGGATTCGTGAAAGACGAGTGGCAGGCCATGTCCGCGCAACTCGATGAGGCAACCCAGCAACAGGCACTGGCTTTGAATTGGTCCAGCTTGCCGCAATGGCGCCCGGGCTGTGGATCGCTGTCGGTGGATCCAGCCCATGAACCACGGTTACGGGCGATGGCAGAAGGCAGCCCCATACGTGCGCGTCGTATCGATGTAGGCAGTCAGGATGACGAAGTCGAGTTCATGTTCGATCAAGGCTTCTCGGACGGTCTGCCACTGGTGCCGCCAACGCCTGAACGCGTGATTGCGATGTTGGCGGGCACGTCGAAAGATGCCCAAGAAGTCCTCGGTGAGATGGCCCCACACATGGGCGTGGTGACGGTGGAAAAGGTTGCCATCAACGCGGTGATGGCAGGCTGTAAGCCCGAGTATCTACCGGTGGTATTGGCAGCGACCGAAGCGATTCTCACCGACGATTACAACATTCACGGGGTGATGGCGACGACCATGGGGGCAAGCCCAGTGCTTGTCGTCAACGGACCCATTCGGCATCGCATTGGCATGAACATGGGCCTGGGCGCGCTGGGGCAGGGTAATCGCGCCAATGCCACCATAGGCCGCGCATTACGGTTGGTGATTCGCAACATTGGTGGTGCGAAACCTGGCGAAACCGAACGGTCAACCTTGGGTAACCCCATGAAGTTCACCATGTGTTTTGCCGAGTGGGAAGAGCGTAACCCGTGGTCACCGCTGCATGTGGAGAGAGGATTCGACAAAGACGATTCTGTCGTTACGGTATTTACGATGTGTAGCGGCCCAACGTTGATCGTCGATCAAGATTCGCGTAGCGCGTCGCAATTGGCCGGCACCTTGGGCCAAGGCCTGCAAGCGGTCATGAGCCCTAAAGCTTATGGCGCCACTGATTGCCTACTGGTCGTCGTACCAGAACATGTGGATACGCTTATGCGAGATAACTACTCCAAGGCAGAGCTGCGCCAGCGTATCCAAGAAGTGAGTGCCCGGCCTCTGCGCGAGTTGGTGGCAGATCCCCAATCTGGCACTGGCATCAAAGCGGATATGGCCGCCCAAATGGATGAGTCCACCCTGAATAACATGGTGAGTAAGTTTAGGCGCGATGACGATATCCACATCGTGGTCGCCGGTAGTGAGGCCGGTAAGTTCTCCGGCGCATTTCATGGTTGGGTAACCGGCAGCGTCGGGTCCATTCCGGTGTCGCGTAAAATAGAACATTAGGGTAAAACACAGAAGCCGACGTTGCGGCCATCTCGCCCTGTTTTACAGGGTTAGGTCGGTTCAACAGCTTCGGCACAAGCCATTTCGCCTAAGCGCTGCGCTAGGCGTCTGACTGCAAAAGAGGAGTTGTGATGACAACAATTTTAGATCCCACAGATGAGCGAGTACCGGTCACCCGGCAACTCACCCCGCGCTCTGGCACCGTCTCGGGGCGGGTGGCATTGCTCGATATTTCCAAGCCCAGAGGCAGTGTGCTGCTGGATCGACTGGAACAGGTGCTGGCTGCCCAGCTACCTGGCGTGACGCTAACTCGGTATGCAAAGCCGACGTTTTCCAAGCCTGCGCCTGCTGCATTGCGCGAAGAAATTCAGCGCGATAACGACTTTGTGATTGAGGCTCTGGCTGACTGAGGTTCCTGTACTACGTGCAGTTTGCATGACACGGTATGGTTTGAAATTCAGGGAACGCCCGCGGTTTCGATTGCTTCTTCGGAGTTCGTTACCGCCGCTACGGCGCAGGCCGATGCGCTGGGCATGCCCGACGCGCAGCGCGTATTTGTCGCGCATCCCATTCAGGATGCGACAGATGCACAGATGCATGAAAAGGCGGAAGACATCGTTAGCAAGGTCCTAAACGCCCTGACCGCTTAACTCTAAAGCCCCCGATGTATCAGCATCGGGGCTATCGCGCAGTGGCCTGCCCGATAGTTGCGTCCCCACAGTTCTTCTTGGAATCGACATTGCTACACATCACGCCCCGTCACTCGGGGCCAATCTATTACGGCTATTACCTAGTCGGCGCTGCCTTCGTCGCCCAATTTATCTCAACGGGTATGTATAGCTATGTCCTAGGCTCCTTCATGGCGCCCATGACAGATGAACTGGGGTGGAGCCGTGCTGATTTCACGCTGACTCGCACCATCGGTCAGATGGTGATGGCCGTCGTTGGTATTTACATCGGATCTCGGGTCGATGTGTACGGTGGTCGTCCCATTATGCTGGTGGGCAGCTTGACACTCGGGGTGACCTTAGCGCTTACCAGTCAAATAGATTCGCTATGGGCGTGGCTGCTACTAAATGGCGTACTGGTGACCATTGGCTGCGCCATGCTAGGGAACTTGGTGGTCAACGTGACGTTGTCCAAGTGGTTTGTAGAGCGTCGCGGCATCGTCATTTCCGTTGCCGCCATGGGGGTCTCATTCGGTGGCGTGGTGTTAACGCCATTGGCGACCTGGCTGGTGGATACGGTGGGTTGGCGAGAGGCTTGGCTTTGGCTTGGGTTGAGTGCGACTGCGCTCACGCTACCCTTAGCTGCGATCATGCGACGTGCGCCTGAGGACCACGGCCTTTATCCAGACGGCTACTCGGCAACGCAGATCGAACAGGGTATGGGCGAGCGAGCACGGTTGGAACTCGCTGCGTCTTTTACGCGGGCGCAAGCCGTGCGCACTTTCTCGTTCTACGCGCTAGTTATTGCCTTTGGCTTTTTCTCGATCAACATTTTTGTCCTGCTGATTCACACCGTACCGTTTCTCAGTGACTCTGGCCTGAGCCGCAACGAGGCCGCATTCGCCATGTTGGTTGCTTCGGTGCCGGCCATGGTGAGTAAACCGTTCTGGGGGTATTGGATCGACCGCACACCGGCCAAACCGTTGGCCGCCGTCTCTGCGGCGATCACCGGTATTGCGCTCTTCTTGATCGTTTATGCGACTGCGTCCCTAGAGCTGGTTTGGGTCTACGCGGCATACGCAGTCTTGGGGCTGGGTTGGGGCGGTATGATTCCTATGCAGGAAGTTATTTGGGCCTCATTTTTTGGCCGCAAATTCCTTGGCTCCATACGCGGTGCTGCCATGCCCTTTGCCTTGGCGTTAAGCGCCTTAGCACCATGGTTGGTGGCGATTTACCGCGATACAATCGGCAGCTATGACGGTGCGCTGCTAATTGTCGCTAGCCTTAATGTCATTTCAGGGGTGCTGATTTTTTTAGCGCCGGCACCAACGAAGCCAGAGACAGACTTGAGGGGCACGACAGATGAGTAAGGCACTGCAAATGACCAGCAAGGGGGCGCTGGGCTGCTTGGTAAAAGATATTGACCTGGCACAGGTCTCGGATGAACAGTTGCAGCAACTCAAAGCAGCATTTGCCGAGCACGAGGTGTTGTTCTTTGAGAACCAATCCATGGCGCCGGAAGCACACCTAGCCTTCGCGTCGCGATGGGGTGATATCAACATCAATCGCTTCTTCACCCACGTTGAGGGTTATCCCGCCATCGCTCAAGTGGTCAAGGAGCCCCAGCAGCAGGGCAACATTGGGGGCTACTGGCATACAGATCACTCCTACGATCAAGTCCCAGCCCTTGGCTCTATGTTACTGGCGCGGCAAGTGCCTCCCACCGGCGGCGACACGCTCTTCGCTTCCTGCACCAAGGCCTTTGCCAGCCTGTCCACGGGCATGCAGCAGATGTTGCTGTCGTTGCGGGCAGTACATTCGTCGCGCCACGTCTTCGGTGAGCAAGCACCCTACATGGGCGAGATGAAGGGTCGGTTGGGTAATTCAGATGCGGCCAAGCAAGATGCCGTGCATCCGGTGGTGATTCGCCACCCGCTATCAGGTCGTCCATCACTTTATGTAAATCCTGGATTCACGTTGCGCTTCGAAGGCTGGACGGATAAGGAATCTGCGCCGCTGCTGGAATTTTTGTATCAGCATATTGGCCGCGCCGAGCACACCATTCGCTTTCAGTGGAGCGAAGGTGCGCTAGCGTTTTGGGATAACCGCGCTACCTGGCATTGGGCGGTGAACGACTATCACGGCAGCCGACGGGAAATGCATCGGGTAACCATAGAAGGCGGCGAGCTAAGCGCCGCCTGATATCGCCTCGCCTCAGTCGGATCCGGGTTGCGGCATTAGGCGAAAGCAGTCCTGAACCTCTTGCACGAACACCTTGGGTTGTTCGAATGCAGCGAAATGACCGCCGCTGTCTTTGTCTCGCCAAAAGACGATGTTCTTGTAAACGGCGCTGGCAAAACGCTGACTGGTGCGGAAGATTTCTTTCGGAAAGATAGACGCGCCCATCGGTACATTTACTGGCGCGGCATTACCGGCAGCTCCGCCAAAGCTCTCCCAGTACAGGCGAGCAGAAGATGCGCCGGCACCGTTGAGCCAGTAGACCATGATGTCATCAAGCAGCTCGTCCCGGCTCACAACGTTTTCTGGGTGACCGTTGCAGTCCATCCACTGGTAAAACTTCTCGACGATCCAAGCGGCCTGACCACTAGGTGAATCCACCAACCCATATCCAAGGGTCTGCGGTCGAGTAGCTTGCTGTTTCGAGTATCCAGAATCCCACTCCTGATAGAACTGCCAGCCAGCGAGCGCCGATAGCTCAATTTCGGTCAGGTCACTGGCGCTGGCATCCGGCGGTACCGTGACCATGTTCAGGTGAATGCCCAGACAGTGATCTGGGTCTCGTCGACCTACATGCGATGTCACGACTGCGCCCCAGTCACCGCCCTGTGCAAAGTATTGGGAGTAGCCCAACCGTGCCATCAAGGCTGCCCAAGCATCTGCGGTTTTTTCTACCCCCCAGCCGGTTTCGGTTGGCTTGTCTGAAAAACCGTAGCCGGGCAAGGATGGGATCACCAAATGAAAGGCGTCCTGGGGGTTGCCGCCGTGCTCTTGGGGTTCCGTCAGTGGGCCAATCACATTGAGAAATTCCACAACAGATCCTGGCCAGCCATGGGTCAGCAGTAGCGGTCGAGCATTGGGGTTGCTCGATCTGATATGCATGAAGTGAATGCCCAAGCCCAGTAGCTCGGTTTTATGATTAGCAAAGGCGTTTAGTCGGTTCGCCAAGCGCTGATGGTCGTACTGCTCGCCCCAGTATTGAACCAGTTCCTTTACATAGGCGAGCGGTACGCCCTGATTCCAATCGCCAGTGGTCTGCGCGTCGGGCCAGCGGGTATTGGCGATGCGGTTTTTGAGATCGCTAACCTGTTCATCGCTGATCGAGATCGTAAATGGATCGATGTCTGACATTGATATTCCTTCACTGTCCAAGGTGGTGTTTGTGGCAGGGCTCTCTAGAGTGACGCGCAAATGTGGCCGCCGTCGACCACGAGAACAGAGCCGGTCATGTAGCGAGAGGCATCGCTGGCCAGCAACAGCAATGGGCCGTCTAAATCTGGGAACTCGCCCACTCGGCGCATGGGTATGCCTTTTACAAAGTCCTCGCTCATGGGGGATTCCAGCAAAATACGGCTCACGTCCGTTAAGAAATAGCCTGGCGCTAGGGCATTGACGCGAATGTTGTACTTGGCTGCCTCCAAGGACATGACTTCGGTCATGCGAGTCATGCCGCCCTTTGACACTGCGTAGGGGAACTGCCCCTTGATGGTGCGCGAATCGGTAATGCTGGAGATCATGATGATGTTCCCGCCGTCCTGCTTATGCGAAACGACTCGGTCGGTATAGAGCTTGGAGACCAGCCACGCCGACTTAAGGTTGGTATCAAGGACAAAATCCCAGTCGTCCTCATCAATGGTGTGATAAGTCTTCGCCCCAGCTTCAACACCAGCGTTGTTGATGACGCAGTCTAGGCGTCCATAGTGCTTATAGGCGGTATCGAGAAAACCCGCAATGCTGCCTTTGTCTCTAACGTCGAGGGTTGCGGCAATGGCTTCGCCGCCCTTGGCGGTGATGTCCTCAACCCGCGCGTTGAGTTTCTCCGTGCGTCGCGCTCCGAGCACGACCTTTGCCCCTGCTCTTGCCAACACACCTGCGAAGTGGTGACCAAAGCCCGATGAGGCGCCGGTGATGGCGACCACCTGGCCAGAAAGATCGAACGGTTGCTGCATGTTTCATTCTCCCCATTACCGTGATTGCTAGATGCTAATGCAAATTTTCACCAAGCGTGGCACTTTAGTGCGCGGATCGGAGTGCGCGTTTTGGAGTGGGGGTGTCGATGTCTGCAGAAAAACTGGTGGTGCCGCGTCGCTCCCTTTTATACATGCCCGGGGCCAACGCGCGGGCGCTGGAAAAGGCACAGGCAATCGACTGCGACACCATTATCTTCGACCTTGAGGACGCGGTTGCCAGTGCCGCCAAGACCCAAGCAAGAGAACAGGTCGAAACCGCGCTAGCGCAACATCAATACGGTTACCGCGAACTGGTGGTGCGCTGTAACGCGCTGGAGACCGAATGGGGGCTGGAGGATTTGCGAACCTTTGCAACAGCGCCTGTCTCGGCGCTGTTGTTTCCCAAGATCGAAAACGCAGCGCAGATTCAACGCATCAAGCGTGAGTTGGCCTTACTCGGCTCGAGCTTGCCAGTGTGGATTATGATCGAGACGCCCACAGCGGTGCTGAATCTGCAGCAATTTGCCGACGATGCTGCCGTTACCTGCCTCGTCATAGGCACCAGTGACTTGGTGAAAGAGCTGCGCGCCCAACATCTACCTTCGCGCAGCAATCTAGATTACGCGCTACAGCACTGCGTGATGGTCGCTAGGCATTTGCGCAAAGATATTTTTGACGGGGTGCATTTAGATTTTCGAAATTTGCACAGTTTGCGCGCAGCCTGCGAGGCCGGCTGCGCCATGGGGTTTGATGGCAAAACGCTGATCCATCCAGATCAGGTGCCCATAGCCAATGAGGTATTTGGCTATGGCGACAGCGATGTCGACCATGCTCAAGCAGTCTTGGAAGCGTGGCATGATGCAGCTGCGAAGGGCAGTGGGGTAGCGGAGCTTAACGGTCAGCTCATCGAAAACCTGCACGCAGAAGAAGCACAACGTGTGGTCGCCTACGCTAGAGCATTGGCGCTGCGTACATAGATCGGCAGGGAGAGGGGGCTGATGATCCTATGCTAGAACAAGAATATCGGGGTTTCGTCGCGGCCAATGGGCTGCAGTTTTACGTTGAGCGAGCTGGGGATGGCCCCACGCTGTTCTATATCAGCGGTACTGGCGGCGATTTGCGCAACAAACCCAATCAGCTGGATTCGCCGCTCGCAAAGCACTTCAATCTTATGTGTTTCGATCAGCGCGGGTTAGGCCAAAGTGCGAAACCCGCCGGTGAATACACCATGGCAAATTACGCTGACGATGCTGCAGCACTGCTTGATCAGGTCACCGATGGGCCGGTGCGTGTGATCGGTGTGTCCTATGGCGGCATGGTGGCTCAAGAACTCGCCTTGCGTTACCCAAGTAAAATTCGCTCGCTGTTGCTGGTTTGTACCTCCGCTGGCGGTGCCGGTCGGCCCTCCTTTCCACTGCACGAGCTGGAAACACTAGCCCCAGCAGAGCGGGTGAAGAGGCATTTGCAGGTTTCGGATACTCGTCGCACGGACGAGTGGATTGCCGCTAACCCCGATCATTGGCAAACCCTTTTCGATATCAGTCTGGCTGCGCGTCGGCCTGATCGCGACGAGGTGGGGGCGATGAAGCAGCTGAATGCGCGGAGGTTTCACGACACCTATGAGCGCTTGGCAACCCTCAACATGCCGGTGCTACTGCAGGGAGGCTTGTATGACGGCATCGCACCGCCAGAGAATATGCGCGCCCTAGAGCGGGTTATACCCGGGGCGCAGCTCAAGCTGTATGAGGGCGGCCATCTGTTCTTTATTCAGGATCGACGCGCCTACCCAGACATGATCGACTGGCTGCTAGATCACTAGCCAGCGGACTCGCCCGCCAGTTGCTCCGCTGCGCTTGGGGTAGTGCTGCGGATGCGCCGGTAAATACCTTTGATTTGATGGGGTATTGCAAGCATGGCCGGCGTGGTGACGAGGGTCAGTAGGGTTGCGAAGGTCAACCCCGATACGATGGCTTGGGACAGCGGTACCCAGAAGGTAGACAGCATGCTGCCGTATTCGATCGTTCGGTTAACGAAGTCGATGCTGAGATTGCTCGCCAGCGGCAATAGGCCAAACACCGTGGTGATCGTCGTCAGCATCACGGGTCTTAAGCGTTGCGCACCGGTTCGCACGATCAAATCCACATAGTGCATATCCGGATTGTTATCGCGTATTTCATTGTAGGTATCGATCAAAACGATGTTGTTGTTCACGACAATGCCTGCCAGCGCCACCACGCCAACGCCACTCAATATCGCGCTGAATGGATTGCCAGTAATGAGCAAACCGATGAGCACGCCTGCAGTGGAGAGCACTACGGCAAACAAAATCAGCGAGCTTTGGTAGAAACTGTTGAACTGCGTTACCAGCAGCACAAACATGAGCAGCAGCGACATGCCAAAGGCGACGCCGACAAAGGCCAATGACTCGGCTTGCTCCTCGTTGGCGCCGCGAAACTGAATACGCAGTTCCGGCGGCCAATCTTGCGAGTCGATCCACGACTGTATTTCTTTGACCTTGGTGTCGGCCAAAACGCCCGGCGCCACATTGGCTAGGATCATCATGATCGGCACGCCATTGACGCGCTGCAGCGTATCAACATTGTTAGATGGCTTGACTGTGACAAAGTTTGCCAATGGTACTAACCCGCCGGGGGTCACCATCTGCAGTTCATCAAGCGCCATGACGCCGCGCTGCGCGGAAGGGTAACGCACACGAATATCAACAGCGTCTTCGGAGCGTTCCGGTCGATACTCGCCGACCTTAATGCCGTTGGTGATGAGCTGTACCGCTACGCCAACCTGGGTCACATCGGCGCCATAGATGGCGGCCTGGGCACGGTCCACCTCGATTTTGAATTCAACGCCTGGTAGTGCGCGGGTATCGTCGATGTCGCGAACGTCTGCAACTTGGGTACGCAAGTACTCGGTGATCTTGGTCACAGCGGGTTCGATCACCGAGCGTTTGTAGGACGACAGCTCAATTTGCAGGTCCTTGCCCACCGGCGGCCCCATGTCCATGGCCTGCAGTTCTACCTGCACCCCAACCATGTCTTGTGTCCGTTCGCGCACGCGCTCTAAGACGGCTTCAGAGTTAAGGCGACGATCCCCTCGGTCATAAAGTTCAAGAAAAATCGAACCCACCCGATCCGTGCCGCCATCTCTGCTGGGTCTGCCGGATAGCTGGGTGTAGGCGTTGACATGAGCAATGCCCTCAACCTGCAGAACGCGTTCCTCTACTTCGCGTAACAACAGATTGGTCTCATCGACGCTGAGATTGCCTCGCGCTCGCAGATTAACGACAGCGAATTTGTTTTCGCCCTCGGAGAAGTAGATCAGACCATTACCGTACTGACCGTAGGCCCAAAATGTGGTGAACAAAATGGCCATGGTGCCGATCAGGGTTACGATGCTGTAGCGCGTGGCGAAGGACAGCACTCGCGAGTAAAGACCGGTGATGGATTTGAGGGTTCTTGGGTCGCCGTTTTCTAACACCTCCAGTTTGTGTTTGGCTCGCTCAGACTGACTTCCGGCCTTGCCAAAAATCGAACCGATCACCGGTCCGAAAATCAGCGCGTAGAGCAGACTACCGGACAGCACGGTGAATACAGTGACCGGCAGAAAACGCATGAACTTGCCGGAGACGCCGGGCCAAAACATCAGCGGCAAGAAAGCGGCCAAGGTTGTAGCGATAGACGCAGTAACGGGCCAGAACATGCGTTGGGCGGCCATGATGTAGGCCCGGTGACTGTTATAGCCTTCGGTCATTTTGCGATCAGCGTACTCGGTAACCACGATGGCCCCGTCGATGAGCATGCCAAGGCCAAGCAACATGCCGAACATGACCATGAAGTTGAAGGAGTAGCCCAGCAGATAAAGAAAGATCAGCGAAAACAGGAAAGATGAAGGAATGCCAAGGCCGACGATAATACCGCTGCGTATCCCCATGGCCGCTACAACTACGACCATCACCAGACCCAGAGCGGTGGCGATATTGCCTTCCAGCTCAACCACCTGGCTCTCCGCATAGGGGCCCTGATCTTGGGAGTACATCAGCTTCACTTGCGCCGGTAGGCGGGGGCGGAACTCCTCTGCAACTTGCTTCGCGTTGGCGATGGCATCGAGTATGTTGAAGTTAGCGCGTTTGACGATTTGCAGGCTGATGGTGTTGCGACCATCGACGCGCGCGTAGCCCGTGCGGTCTTTGAATGTTCGTCTGACCTCGGCGACGTCACCGATGGTAACCACGGTGTCTTGTGCGGTCTTGATGGGAATGCTCAGCACATCCCTTGGGTCTTCAATGATGCTGGGCACTTTGACGGAGAAGCGGCCCTCACCGTTGTCGAGACTGCCCGCAGGGATCAGCCGGTTGTTGCGCACGATGCTGTTGATAATTTGATCCGTCGACAGCTGATAGGTTTCCAGCACCGTCGGGTCGATGATCGCTTCCATCAGCTCTTCGCGCTGGCCAGACATGTCTGCGGACAAGATACCCGGCTGGGCTTCGATGGCGTCTCGAAGATCCAGCGCGATGTTATAGAGCATTCGCTCAGGAACATCTCCGACCAGGTTGATCTGCAAAATGGGAAAATCGGAAGTGGATTGCTCCTGCACGATGGGTTCTTCCGCATCGGTAGGAAACTCAACCTTGGCGCGGTTAACCGCCTCACGGGTGTCCAGCAGCGCTTGATCGAGATCGAAGTCAGCATCGAACTCCACCATCACCGTACCGGCGTTTTCAGAGGCGAAGCTGTTGATCTCTTCTACCCCATCAACCTGGCGCAGCTCGATCTCCAGCGGCATGATCAGTAACCGTTCCGCGTCCTCGGGAGAGATACCCTCGTGCACTGTCGTAATGACAAAGAAAGGCACATCGATTTCTGGATCGCCCTCCACTGGAATCGCTATTCGCGCCATGGAGCCTGCCAGCAAAATCATGAAGAGCAGCAGCAGTGTCGTGCGCGAGCGCGAGATGATGGCGGCAAGAGCGTTCATGACGTGTCTATCCTATAAATGCCTAGCGGGCAGGGGGCGAACTTTCATGTGCTCTGGCTAGGTGCCTGCCTCGGCAGGATCTGGCTTGGGTGACTCGGCGAGGGTCTTGCTGGTGAAGACCGGATCAACCCGCTCACCACTGACGACCAGTTCTTGCCCTACGGTGATAATGTTCGATGCATTGGGTAGTCCACTGACCCAAACCCCGTCTTCGTCTTCCGCGATGATGGTGACTGAGTAAAACTCGACGCGGTTGTCGTTGTTTACGACGCGTACGCCATAGCCACCCGCGTTGTCTAAACTGAACAGGGCTGGCGAAATTTTGTGGGCGAAAGCTTCCTCCACAGGAATGCGAATTTGTGTGGTCATACCCGACCTCAGGTCGCCTGATGCATTGTCGAGTTCGACTTCGACGGCATAGGTACGAGTTGCGGGGTCGTCTTGCTGGCCAACAAAGGAGATAGGACCGCGCACTTCACGGCGATCGGCAAACTCACCAATGGCTTCGATACCTGGCGCAATGTTCAGTACCACGCGTTCGCTAACGCGGCCTACCAGTAGCATCGGATTCATGTCGACCAAGGTTGCACAGGTGCTGCCGGGCTGGACGTAGTCCCCCACCTCTAAGTGCACATCTTCGACAAAGCCAGCAAACGGTGCGCGCACGGTGGTTTTTTGCAGGGCCAAATCTCGACGTTTCATCTCAGCACGTGCGCTGGCAAGGTTGGCCTTGGCGGCAGCGATCGCACTTTCGGAGTTGTAGCCCTTGGCCCGCAGCTGCTTGGCACCTTCGTAGTCTATGCGCGCTTGATTGACGCGCTGCTGTGACTCAACCAAGGATGCCTGCCGATCTTCAATGGACAGGCCACACAGCAGTTCATTGGCTGCTACCACTTGACCTTTCTCGACGGCTCGATTTACCACCCGCCCTGGTACTTCGGTGCGAACCTCAACCGTACGCTTGTTCTGTGTTTTACCGCGCACGCTGGCATAGCGCGTTTTTAACTGGGCTTGAGATCGAGCCACACGCACCTGAGTTGGGGTTTGATCATTCAACTGGTTGAGGTCTTGCTCGTTACGCTCAGCGATGGATGGGTCAAAAACCACGGGCTCCTGGTTGAGTTGGCCGGAGGCCAACCAAGCAAGCAAAAGTACAGCGATGCCGATAGCCCAGAGATAGGTTGGTCTCATGATGGTCAGATATCCTGTCGGTCGTGGCCAGCAACTCGGCATGGCCCCAAAAAGGTTACGCAAAGTAACATCGAAAAATACATTGTCAACGCGAGTAACGGATTATTTGCGCCGCGACTGAGGTTTGTATTTTCCTAGCGTTTTCAGCGAATTGCTGAGGTATAGAGCTAACGTAGCGTGAAGCACTTCAAAGTACTGTGAAGAATCTGCGCAGACAGGCACCAAAAGTAAGCATGTTTTGGCGGGACGAGTTTTTGTAGAAGATTGGATCGCAAACAAAGTGGCGACGCATCGGGATGCTAGAGCCGTCCTGTAGCGAGCAGCGCGCAGGTCGCCGCTGCGCGCTGAGCAATTTTTTTCCTCGGTTCGGCTTAAGTTTGGGCCCAGGTTTTGGCTTCGGTTTAGGCTTGGGCGCTCGGTCTGGCCGCCATACGGTCGAACCAAGCCTGCACGTGGGTGTTGTCTGGGTTCAGCGGTTGGCCGACGCCAGAGAAGAAGGCGATCATGCTGTAAAGCAAGATATCTACCATGGTGAGATTGCTGCCGGCGATGAACTCACGGCCATCACTCATTTGCTCGTTCAGCCAGTCCAGCTTGCTCTGTGTGATCCGCTTCAATCCATCCGCAGCTTCCGGCAGGGTGATCATGCGGTTTTCAAAAATCTGCAGCCCCTCGGCGTAGCGAAAGCCGTTGCCCATGGGCTCACTGATGTTCAGGTCCACTCGGCGGGTCCACATATGGGTCATGGCGCGTTCAAGCGGCGTGTTGCCGATCAGGGTTTTGCCATCGGTAACGTCATCGAGGTACTCACAGATCGCGGTTATCTCGGCGATGATGGTACCGTCGTCCAGCTCTAATGCGGGCGTTTGTCCGGACGCATTTATGCTGAGGTAGGGTGATTGGCGGTTCTCGCCAGCCATCAGGTCAATTTCTTCGATGGTCAGTTCAATACCGAGTTCAGCGGCATACATGCGAACCATCTGCGGGTTTGGGCCCATGGAGTTATAGAGTTTCATCTGCGGTTTCCCCTGTCGTTATGGTGTTATTTCTCGTGGTTTTACCACTCGCCAACATTCTGCATCTCTTGCCACGGCGCTGCAGGCGGTAGCGCTTCACCATTTTGCAGTAGCTCGATGGAAATACCATCCGGTGAGCGCACGAAGGCCATGCGTCCGTCCCGCGGCGGTCTGTTGATCACGACGCCATGATCCATCAGTCGTTGGCAAGTGTCATAGATGTTGTCGACTTGGTAGGCGAGGTGGCCAAAGTTACGACCACCGTCGTAGTTCTCTGGATCCCAGTTATGGGTAAGCTCAACCTGAGCGCTTTCATCGCCCTGCGCCGCCAAGAATACCAGTGTAAAGCGCCCCTCTTCACTGTCGTACCTCTTCAGCTCGGCCAGACCGAGCGCTTGGCAATAAAAGGCCAGCGACGCGTCAATGTCAGCGACTCTGACCATGGTGTGCAGATACTTCATTCATACCCTCTGTATTGCTTAAATAGTGTTGCTTGATCACGCTGCTCAACGTGTGTTGAACACCCTAGTCTGAAAAGTCTACCCGACTCGGGCTGTTGTCGGTTGTTATTTCGATGGAGGCCCAAAGGTCATTGTTACTGTCCTTGTGGAAGGGGATCGTCATCTGCTCTAGGTAATCCTCCAGCGCCTCAGGTTCAACGCCAAAGTGTGCGCAAAGCTCAGTGCCCTGCAAAATCTTGCGCTGGCTGTTCTTCTTGTGCCACATCCGCCGCTTGACGCGTTTTCCAGAAAGTTTTCCATGGATCGACTGCATAAGCCCTGAGTACTGGTTATTTACCCAGTACATTAGGGGCGGTGGCGTTCGATGTCGACCAAAAATTAACAGCTCGCCTTATTGAGTCCAGCCGCCACTGAATGCGATGGATTGGCCGACAAAAAAATCACTCTCGTTGGATGCAAGAAACAGTGCAAACAACGCGTCTTCTCTGGCCGTTGCCAACCGACCTAGCGGTACTTGCCGTGCTAGTGACTTTTGAAAGGATTCTTTTTCGCGTAGCTCAGGCGGGTAGTACACCGGGTTTTCCACATAGTTTTGAGCAATAAGATTTGCCTGAATATTGTGCCGCGCTACCTCGACGCCCAGCGAGCGTATATAACCTGCCTGAGCCGCCCTTGCGGCGCTGTAAGCGGTGACCGTGGGCATGCCTTTCAGCGCCGTAGCGCTGCCGAAGACGACAATTTTCCCCGCCTTGCGCTCGATCATTTGTGGTACCACCGCCTGACACAGTCGGTGTAGCGGGTGCACCATCATGTCGAAGGTGCAGTGCCAGTCGTCGTCGGCCAGGTCTGTGACGGATATGCCAGTAAAGTTAGGCGATGCGAGATTGGCTATTAAGACGTCGATACGACCATGCTCGTTGATGAGCGCCTCGCAACGTCCGTCCTCGGTGAGGTCTGAATCGTCCGCGAAAACCTGCGCACCCTCTTCCGCGAACAGTTCGATGGTCGCGGGACCCATGTAATCTTCGGCTTGGGTTACCAACACACGCTTGCCTGCCAATCGATTGCCCATCTGCTCCTCCACGTTTTTCACTGCGCGACAATCTAGCACGTCAGACTTTCCGTACGAATGGCTGGGCGCATGGTTGAAAAATCCGCAAGGGAGGTATTCCAAGTCGTAACAGGGTAATCCACGCATTTTGCATTCCTCAGGCGATATACTGCGCGCCCATCCAAGATCAGACAGGACATAGCGATGTCACAAAGCAGAGTACAACGCGGCACACTGCAGGTAGCGAGCCAGTTAGACGAGTTTGTTGCGCGACAGGTAGTGCCAGGCACGGGTGTTGACGTGGATCAGTTTTGGGCGGGGTTCGAATCTTGTTTGCATGACCTTGGGCCAGTGAACCGCGAACTGCTCGACGTGCGCGAACGCATGCAAAAGCAGGTGGATGATTGGCATCTGGCGCGCAAGGGGGTGCAGATCGACGAGGCCGAGTACAAGGCCTTCCTACAGTCGATTGGCTACTTGCTCCCGGAACCGGATGATTTTTCGATTAACGTCAGCAACGTAGATACCGAGATCGCCACCTTGTCCGGGCCGCAGTTAGTGGTACCGGTGATGAACGCACGCTATGCCCTCAATGCAGCCAATGCGCGCTGGGGCAGTTTGTACGATGCGTTCTACGGCACCGACATCATTGCCGAAGAACCCGGCCGTGAAAAAGGCAGTAGCTACAACCCTGCCCGCGGCGAGCTGGTGGTGGCGAGGGTAGCTCAGGTCCTCGATGAGGTAACGCCGCTTGCTCACGGCAGCCACAGCGACGTGGTGAGCTACGGTATTGGCATGGACGCCAAGGGTGTGGCCCATTTGCGCTGCATCTTATCTGATGGCGGCAATACCGCGCTAAAAGACGAGTCGCAATTTGTCGGCTTCAAAGGCGAGGAACCCAGCAGTATTTTGCTACAGCATAACGGCCTGCATCTGGACATCTTGATAGACAGAGAAGATCCGGTGGGTGCGGTCAATCCTGCAGGCGTCAAAGATGTGATGGCGGAATCGGCGCTGACCACCATTCAAGACTGCGAAGACTCAGTAGCGGCAGTAGATGCCGAAGATAAATGCGTGGTTTACGGTAACTGGCTTGGTCTGATGAAGAGCACCTTGGAAGAGGTCATGGACAAGGGTGGTCGGCAGATCGTGCGTAAGCTGAACCCGGATAGACACTACACCGCCGCGGCTGGGGGTGAACTTGTCATGCACGGTCGCAGCCTCATGCTGGTGCGAAATGTCGGGCACCTGATGACCACAGATGCTGTGCTCGATGGCGATGGCAACGAAGTGCCAGAGGGCTTCCTCGATGGCTTCGTCACCGCGCTGGCGGCAAAACATGATTTGCTTAAGCAGGATGGCGCCCTTCGTAACTCGCGTGCGGGCAGCGTCTATATTGTTAAACCCAAAATGCATGGGCCAGACGAGGTGTCCCTTGCTGTGGATCTGTTGACGCGGGTTGAGCAAACCATCGGCCTTGCGCCGAATACCCTGAAGATTGGCATCATGGATGAAGAGCGCCGCACCAGCGTGAATCTCAAAGCCTGCGTTGAGCGCGCCAAGGATCGCATCGTCTTCATCAACACGGGCTTCTTAGACCGAACCGGTGACGAAATTCACACCAGTATGGAAGCAGGGCCCGTATTAGAGAAGGAAGTGATCAAGGCGCAAACTTGGATTACTGCCTACGAAGACAACAACGTCGACGTTGGACTGCGGGCAGGCTTTCAGGGCAAGGCGCAAATAGGCAAGGGCATGTGGGCCAAGCCTGATGAGATGGCAGAAATGTTGGCGGTGAAATCAAACCACCCCAAGGCTGGTGCAAGCACGGCCTGGGTGCCGTCACCAACCGCAGCCTCACTCCACGCCTTGCACTACCATCAAGTGAGCGTGGCCTGGGTGCAGGATGAATTGAAAGGCCGCATACCTGCCAGCGTGGACGATATTCTGAAAATCCCGCTGCTCGCGGGCAAAAACCTGTCCGCTGAAGAAGTGCAGGCAGAGCTGGACAACAATGTGCAGGGAATCTTGGGCTACGTCGTGCGCTGGATCGATCAAGGCGTTGGTTGTTCCAAAGTGCCTGATATTAACGACGTGGGTCTGATGGAAGACCGAGCAACCCTACGTATCTCCAGCCAGCATATCGCCAATTGGTTGCACCATGGTGTATGCAGTGAGGAGCAGGTACGCGGAACCTTGCAGCGCATGGCGGGGGTGGTAGATCAACAAAACGCGGGCGACGCCGAGTACCGCAACATGGCGCCAAACTTTGATGACAGCGTCGCCTTTCAGGCGGCCTGCGATTTGATTTTTGCGGGCACCGACCAGCCGAGCGGATACACCGAACCAGTGCTGCACGCCCGTCGCCGCGAAGCTAAGGCCAAATACGCCACATAAAGGCGCCGGTCGCGCCAGCGGTGCGAGTAAGCGACTTGGGTCATAGGAAGGGATGCAAAGGAGAGAGATATGGCAAGTCTTGAAGGCAAATGCGCGCTGGTAACCGGCGCGGGTCGCGGCATCGGCGAGGCCACAGCGCGTAAGCTCGCCTCCTGCGGCGCCCGCGTGCTGGTCAATGATTTAGACGCCGATGTTGCCGACGCAGTAGCTTCATCGATTCCCGGCGCGGTGGCCTATCCTGCTGATCTCACCGATGCCGAAGCGGCGGATCATGTGGTGGAGGCGGCGCTCGACACCTTCGGTGGCCTCGACATCGTGGTGAATAACGCGGGCTACATTTGGCATAGCGCCATTCACAACATGAGTGACGAACAGTGGGACGCCATGATCGACATTCATGCCAGTGCGCAGTTTCGTATCCTGCGCGCCTATGGCCGTTGGCTACGCGGCAATGCTGGCCCGGACTCGCCAACGCGCAAAGTTGTCAACATCTCCTCCACCATGGGAGTGCATGGTGGCGCCACGCAGCTCGCATACTCTGCGGGTAAGGCCGCGGTGGTAGGCATCACCAAAACGCTGGCGAAGGAATGGGGTCGCTTCAATGTCACCGTCAACGCGGTGGCCTTTGGTGCCATAGAAACTCGACTGACCAGCCCCTACGAGCGAGAACCGAATATCTCCATGGTGAAAGGCCAGCCACGCAAAGTGGGTTTGAGTCTTGAGCAGATTGAAGCAGCCAAACAAGCATCACCGCTGGGTCGTCTGGGCACCCCTGAAGATGCCGCGAACTCGATCTATCTGATGTGTGCCCCAGAATCTGACTGGATTACCGGCGAGGTGATCCTCGCCAGTGGCGGGGTGCGATCCTAGAGCCGAATTCTCGACAACGTTGTCTAATGGTCTTGCGCTTGACCAACGCCGCTGGGAATACGGATGTTGTCGACAAGCTTCGTGACTTCCTCGGGCACCGGGCCAGTACAACGCGAGATCACTAGGGCGAGCGTGAAGTTAATCACGGCGCCAACGGTGCCAATACCCTCCGGCGAGATACCAAACAGCCAGTACTCGGCGCTATTGGTTTCGGGTGAAACAAACTTAAAGTAGGCGATATAGGCCAGACTAAAAATCAGCCCCGCCAACATACCGGTGATGGCGCCCTCGCGATTCATGCGTTTATCAAAAATGCCCAGCAAGATGGCCGGAAATAACGATGCCGCGGCCAGGCCGAAGGCAAAGGCCACCACTTGCGCTACAAAGCCCGGCGGGTCGATACCTAAATAGCCGGCAATGCCAATGGCAGTGACCGCCGCGAGTCGCGCGTAAAATAGCTCCTGTCGATCGGTCAGTCCCTTGGCAAAAGTCTTTTTCATTAGGTCATGAGAGACCGAAGTAGAGATCACCAGTAGCAATCCAGCAGCCGTGGACAGCGCTGCCGCCAAGCTGCCAGCAGCGACCAGGGCAATTACCCAGTCGGGCAGGGCGGCAATCTCTGGGTTGGCCAGCACCATAATGTCGCGATCCACATAGACTTCATTCTCGCTGGATGTAGGCGTGTTCAGTACATCGCGAGAACCATCGGCGCGGCGCTCCGGGCCAAAGGTTGGCTTACCCTCGAAGGGGGCGCCCGGGTGGTACTGAATACGTCCGTCGTTGTTCTTGTCCTCCCAGCCGATCAAGCCGATGTTCTCCCAACTTTTGAACCAGCCGGCGACGTCGGTGTACTGGGTGTTATGCACCGTATCGACAAAGTTGAGTCGTGCGAAGGCGCCGACGGCGGGTGCAGTGGTGTACAGCAGGGCGATAAAAATCAGCGCATAGCCTGCGGACTTGCGTGCATCTGAGACCTTGGGCACGGTAAAAAAACGCACGATGACGTGGGGTAAGCCGGCGGTACCGATCATCAGCGCCATGGTGATGGCAAAGACATCGATGGTGCTTTTCGCCCCTTCGGTATAGGCCGCAAAGCCCAGCTCCGTCAGAGTCTGATCAAGCTTATCGAGCACCGATAACCCAGAGCCGTCGGCAACTTCGGCACCTAAACCAATCTGTGGAATGGGCATGCCGGTGACCAACATCGAGATAAATATGGCGGGCACGAGGTAGGCAAAAATCAGCACACAGTACTGGGCAACCTGAGTGTAGGTAATACCCTTCATGCCGCCGAGCACCGCGTACATAAAGACGATGGCCATACCGACGATGACTCCCCAGAAAATTGGGATGTTCAAAAATTGCGAGAAGACAATGCCGACCCCGCGCATTTGGCCCGCCACGTAGGTAAAGGAAATTAAGATCAGGCAAATCACCGCTACCACTCGTGCAGTGGTGGAGTAGTAGCGTGTGCCAATAAAATCCGGCACGGTGAATTGACCGAACTTGCGCAGATAGGGGGCGAGCAGCAGGGCGAGAATCACATAGCCGCCAGTCCAGCCCATCAGGTAGACCGCGCCGTCATAGCCCATGAAGGCGATGATGCCGGCCATAGAGATAAAGGATGCCGCACTCATCCAGTCCGCCGCCGTTGCCATGCCGTTAGCGATGGGGTGTACACCACCGCCAGCCACATAGAACTCGTTGGTGGAGCCCGCCCGCGACCAAATGGCGATGCCGATGTATAGGCTGAAAGACAAAGCGACGAAAAGATAGGTAAGCGCTTGGGCGTCCATGCTACGCGTCCTCCTTATTCGCAGCTTCGCTCGCGGCGGTATCATCCTCGTCGGAGACGCCGAATTTGCGATCAAGTTTTTGCATCAAATGGATGTAAGCAAAGATCAGAATCACGAAGACATAGATGGAGCCTTGCTGTGCCCACCAAAAGCCGAGCTTGAAGCCGAAGAACGGTATTTGGTTCAGTTGATCCACCAGCAAAATGCCAAAACCAAACGACACGATGAACCAGATGCTGAGCAAAATGCCCAGTAGACGCAGGTTAGCCTTCCAGTAGTCGCGATTGTTGTTCACAAATATCCCCTCTGACGAACGCGCCAAATAGTGCACCAAGCCCGCATAGGAATACACAGGTCAATACCGACCGGCAGCTGTGGCAGGGCGAGGGCCAACCTTGTAGCCTGTCCGGCGGATAAAAATTGGTAATTGGTATGACCTCAGCTTTTGATATGGATCTCCCCAGATCACCGGTGCAGCCCATTCGACCGGCGGCCACGGTGATCGTCGTGCGCGAGGCTGCCCAAAGCTACGAAATCTTCATGCTCAAGCGCACCAGCAAGGCGAGTTTTGCCTCGGGCATGTATGTTTTTCCCGGTGGTCGCGTAGACCCAGACGATCATCTGCATGCTTACGATGCCTACCGTCACGGCCCTACTCAGGGGCAGGCGCCGCAAGTGTCGGCCTTAGGGGATGAGTGGCGCGGCTTTTGGATTGCCTGCATTAGAGAGACCTTTGAAGAGGCAGGCTTGATGCTCGCCTACACACCCGATGGTGAACTGGTGTCCTTCGCAGACCCTGCCGTGCAAGCACGCTTCGCCGATTATCGCGAGCCCTTGCACGACGGCACCTTGTCGTTGCTGGACATTTGTCGCAGGGAGAACCTCAAACTCGCCGTCGACCACATCCACTTCTATAACCGCTTTATTACCCCACTAGGTCGCCCACGACGTTTCGATACACGTTTTTTCATCGCCGCTGCACCGGAAAGTCAGCGCGGCAGCCACGATGAACAAGAAACGGTCGACAGTATTTGGATTACCCCGCAACAGGCGCTGGCACGACACGCCGCAAAAGAGTTTGATCTGATGAATGTTACGCGCATTCAGCTTGAGGCCTTGGCCAAGCTGCCTCACAAGGCGGCCTTGCTGGAAGCTTCAGTGAAACAGCAGCACTTCCCAACGCGACGGCCTGTGCTGCCTAAGACTTGATGACGCGAGGGGATCTAGCCATGTCCAACGAACCAGCGATTGCAATACGCGATCTTGATCTGCCATCAGACGGCGCAGCATTGCAGCGGGTCTGGCGCGAGATCGGCTGGTCTGACAGTGCTCGCACAGACCGCGCGATGCTGGAGTTTTACAGCGAGGGCTCGGCAGGCGTTGGCACGATCAATGGCGAAGTAGAATGCGCGGTACTCATCCAGCCGGGCACCATGCGCCTGGATGCCACGGATTTACCGCTGTGTGTGGTGTCTGCGGTGACCACCAGCCGTATCGCGCGCGGGCTGTCGCTGGCGCAAAAACTCACCGCCCGGCAGTTGGCCAAGGGACAACAAGATGGCGCCGCCGTGGCGGCACTGGGGATGTTCGACCAAGGCTTCTACAACAAGATAGGCTTCGGCACCGGTGCCTACATCAATGAATTCTCTTTCGATCCGGCGCTATTGAATATCGATATCAAGCCCCGCACGCCGGTGCGCTTAACCGCCGAACATAGTGAGCAAATGCTAGCGACGTTGATGGCCCGGCCGAGGCTGCACGGCAACGTCACCCTGAATCTGCCGAAAACCTTCAAGTGCGAACTTGATCGGGGCAATCGATTTGGTCTTGGCTATTACGAGGGAGATCGTTTAACCCACTTCGTCTGGATGAAGGAAAAGGGTGAAAACGGGCCCTATCGCGTGGAGTGGATGGGCTATGAAACCGGTGATGGGCTGCTTGAACTGCTGGCCCTGCTGAAGTCACTAGCGGATCAAATTTATGCGGTATGGATGATCGAGCCGCCCCATGTGCAGCTGCAAAGTATGCTCAATCGACCCTTTCGTAGTCAGGCAATTGCCGAGAAAAGTAAATTCAGCGCCGAGCAGGAAACCTATGCTTGGTATCAACTGCGCATTCTTGATTTGGCGCAATGTGTCGAAGCCCTCGACTACGTCGGGCCGGAGATTTGTTTTCAGCTAAACCTCGATGATCCCATGGATCAGCTACTGCAGTGGCCGGAACTGGCAGAACAGCGAACCTGCTGGCAGTCATTGAGCGGAAGTTGGATCCTAACCCTAGGTCAGCATGCCAAGGTCGAGCGCGGTGAGGATGCGGATTTGCCGGCGCTGACCTGCAGTATCAACACCCTGAGTCGCTTGTTCTGGGGCGTGGCTCGCGCGAGCAGTTTGGTCATTTCCGACGGCCTAGCTGCGCCGGCCGAACTGCTGAGCGCCCTCGATGGCGCGTTTACTGCGAACCCGAATCCGGGCTGGGACTTTTAGCGTCCCGTGATGAGTCGAGGATACACGCGGTGAGCGACGGCAAGATTGTAAACCCTTCCGCTGATCTGTTGGTGTTGCGAGCGCTGGGCTGGAGCGCAGCCGATCAGCATCGGCTTGATGACTGGCGCGACATGCGCATCGCATCTGATCCAAACCCAACCTACCCCGACAGTCATTTGGCCCGAGTCATCGCCGTTGAGCGCACGGGCCTCACGGTTGCGCCGCGAGGGGCTGCTGCCGACGGTCATGTACCCATCAGCGGCCGCTGGTTTCGCGGCGATGAGGAAACGCGGCCGACCATTGGCGACTGGGTAATGATCGATGCGCAAACGGGCATGCTGCTGGATATGCTGCCCCGTCGCAGCCTAATTAAGCGTGTTAACCCCTTGGGTGCGTTGCAGCTAATCGCCGCCAACGTTGATGCGGCGCTGATCGTCACATCCTGCAACGCCGACTTCAGTCTCGAACGGCTTGAGCGCTATCTGTCGGTAGTGCTGGAGGCCAACATTGCCCCGGTGCTGGTGCTCACCAAGATCGATTTAGTCGAAGAGCCCGACGCCTTTACCGAGCCACTGTCTCAGCGTTTTCCCGACATCGCGCAGCTTGCCATCAACGCCTTGAGTCGCGAGTCGGTAGCAACCTTGGCGCCTTGGTGTGGTGAGGGTCAAACCCTTGCCCTGCTCGGCTCTTCTGGGGTGGGTAAGTCCACGCTGGTGAATGCGCTGTCTGGCGTAGTGGTGCAGCAAACCGCCGCGATCAGAGAAGAAGATGGCAAAGGGCGGCATACCACCACGAACCGCTCTCTGCACCGCCTGCCTCAGGGGGGTGTCATTCTAGACAGTCCGGGCATGCGCGAGCTGCAGCTGGCGGCAGCAGAAGAGGGTATTGAGGAGCTTTTCGCCGATGTAGAGGCGCTGGCAGCCACCTGCCGATTCAACGATTGCTCTCATGCTTCAGAGCCCGGTTGTGCCGTGCAAGCTGCCATCGCGAGCGCAGATCTCGAAGAGGAACGACTGCGTCACTATCAATCATTGAAAGTGGAGGAGTCACGTAACCGCGAAACGCTCGCTGCGCGCCACGCGCGCCATCGGGCGTTTGGCAAGAAAACACGCGCAGCCATGCGCACGAAACAACAGTCCAAGGACCCAGATCAGTAGAGCATCGACAGCGCTGTATAAAGCTCCTAAAGTGTTGCGCCGTGGTCGAGACAGGCTCGCCACCGGATTCGCGTTAGTTTGTGAGGTTTTCAGTGGCAAATTTGGTCGCGCCCAAGGTTCAGCAACAGGCGGTATCGGTTACCCGAAAAATGTCGGCATCCCTGCCGGGCCTGCGAGAAATTGCCGCTCAGCGTGGCCTAAAAGTTCATCACTTGGGTGCGGGCTACCCGCATCCTGAAGTCACCGACCCTCGGGGCTTTTTGCAGCATCAAGAAGCCTACTTCGAACATTTGCGCGAGCGCGAAGGACTGAACGATCCCGACGTGTTACCCGAGTACCTGCGTGAGGCCTATTCCTACACCGATACGCTGGGGCCAATTTCTGCGCGCCAGACTTTTGCCAATGTCTATGGCAGAGACTGGAATTTAACCCTCAATCCAGAAAAGCTGATTCCCACGGTGGGCGCATCCGGCGGCATTAATTTGATTTGCTCGATGTTCGAGCACCCTGGCCAGCCTGTGGCCTATATCACCGACGCACCGACCTATGCCGGTTTCACTGCGCGAGTGGCGCTGTGTCAGCACGCGACGATCTTTAGCGTAGAAATGGACGGCGAGGGGCCATCGCCTGAGGGCATGCGCGCGCAGATTCGCGCAGCCCGCGAGCAGGGCTACTTCGTGCCTTTCTATTACACGGTGCCAGATGGTCATAATCCCGGCGGATTCTCCTTCAGTCAGCAACGCCGTGAAGCCGTGCTCGAAGTCGCACGAGACGAAGGCATTTTGATCGTTGAAGATGCACCCTACCTCTATATCAACTTCGCGGCGCCACAAGATCGTGCCAAGCCGTTTTTGAGCATGGCGCCAGATCAGACCGTGCACTTATTTACAGGTTCCAAGATAGGTTTTCCCGGACCGCGGGTTGGGTTCTTGTACAGCGAAGCAGAGCTTGAAATCGCCGCAGGTGAAAAAGTGCCACTGTCTGAACTCGCGTTGGTGGAGTCCAGCAGCGAGCTGTTGTTCCACAGCCCCGGGGCCCTGCGTGGCTTTGAAGCCCTACTGCATGAGCGTAGCGGCGATGATTTCGTCGAGCGCCAAAGTATCTGGCCGCTGGCCGAAGATAAGCTCGTCGTCTATCGGGAGAATCGGCAGATCCTGCTGGAAGTGCTCGAGCGCGAGCTTGGTGCCTACAAAGACTACTTCAGCTGGACCATTCCAGGCGGCGGATTCTTCACCGTGTTTACCTTTCTCAATAGCGGCAAGGGCAACATGGTGCGCACTGATGACGCCATGATCGAGAACATGGTCATGGAACATGGTCTTGTGGTGATACCCATGTACGACTTCTATCCCAAGGATGCGCGACAGCGTGACCCCGGTGCGGGTATGAATCAGCTCAGGCTGAGCTTTTGTTTTAGCGAAAGCGCCGGTCAACAGCGGCGGGACGATATGCGTGAGGCAGTCGAAGCGTTTTGTCAGGCTGCCAAGGCGCTTGTTGGAACGACCTAGCGGACCCAACCGTGAAGACTCAGGGATCGGTGCTCGATCTTCGTGCACCGGTCGGCAACGCAGGCGAGACCAGCTTGCTGCGCCAGCGCTAATGCCTGGGGTTGGTAAACCCCAAGCTGCAACCACAGTCCCTTAGCCCCAATCGCAATCGCACTTTCGGCAATGGGCAAGACAGCATCGGACTGTCGAAACACATCGACCAAATCGACCCTGCCCGGTATGGACTGCAAATCTGCATAGCAGGCACGCCCGAGGATTTCGTCTTCGTTAGGGTTGACTGGCACAACCTCGTAACCGACCTGTAGAAGATACTCGGCCACACCGAAGCTAGGTCGGGCAGGGTTGCTGGATAACCCAACGACGGCGACACGTCCACCCTCAAGGCAGCGTTTTATCGCATCGTCTGATTGCCACTGAGATAGCGCCATCCTGACTAAGCCATGCTTTTAGGCGAACTGCGGAATGGTGAGATCCCGCCCGGCTAAGAAGTCTGGGTTATACAGCCGCGATTGATACTTGCTGCCGCCATCACAAAGAATGGTCACGATGGTATGGCCGGGGCCAAGGTCCTTGGCGATTTTTACCGCCGCTCCGAGATTGATGCCGGAGCTGGAGCCAAAGAACCAGCCCTCTTGATGGAGCAGTCGATACACCATGTCGACCATTTCCTGATCGTCCACCTGAACCGCGTCATCGATCTTCGCCGGAGCCAAGTTTTCGGTCACTCGTGAGTTGCCTATGCCCTCAGTCATCGAAGGCCCTGGGGTCATCGTCGCCTCGCCCGTAGTCACCCAGTTGTAGAGCGCGCTGCCCATGGGGTCGGCCAGCACAATTTTGACGTCGCTGCTTTGTTCCTTCAGGTACAGCGACGTGCCTGCCAGCGTGCCGCCGGTGCCAACAGCGCAGGTAAAGGCGTCAACGCCACCGTGCGTTTGTGCCCAAATCTCCGGTCCAGTGCTTTCATAGTGAGCGAGGCTATTGGCTGTGTTGTCGAATTGGTTGGCCCAAATCGCGTTATCCAAGGTGGCTGCGAAGCGCCCGGCCTGTTTTTGAAAGTTCATGTCGTTGGCGTAGGGCACCGTGGGTACCACGCGAACCTCGGCGCCAAGGGTACGCAGCAGGTCGACTTTTTCTTGGGACTGATTGTCCGGCATGTAGATGATGGTCTTGTAGCCGCGGTTGTTGCAGACATGGGCCAAACCAATGCCCGTATTGCCAGCAGTGCCCTCAACCACGGTGCCGCCGGATTTGAGCGCGCCGCTTTTCTCGGCTTCTTGAATCATCCACAGCGCGGCGCGATCTTTGACAGAGCCGCCGGGGTTCATGAATTCGGCCTTCCCTAAGATTTCGCACCCGGTCTCTTCAGACAGCGAGTTGATGCGAATCATGGGGGTGTTGCCAATCGAACTGGTCAGGCCGTTAACAATGGACATAGGGCTGCTCTTGCAAAATCAGCGCGCAGTTTAGGTGGGGTATCTGCTGCGAGCAAATGGCCTAACGGCCCTGATGATTAGTCATTGCGACCTGCCAGCGGTAGTCTTATGACAGACAGAAGAACCACCGGGGAAGGGTTGACGCACAATGGAACATAAGCTCACAGATGAACAAGCCGCGCGAGTTCAGCAGTTCGATCTCAACGTTGAGAAGGTCGAAGCACTGTTGCAGCGTGCTGGCAAAGAAGTAGACGATGGTTTGTTGCCAGCGGCGCAGCTCGCTATCGCTCGAGAAGGCGAAGTGGTTCTACAGCAAAGCTACGGTAGTGCCCAAGACGATTCATTGATCTGTGTGTTTTCCGCCACCAAGGCCATTACCTCCGCTGCGGCTTGGTTGTTGTTTCAACAGGGCGAGCTGGCCGAAGAAGAGCGCGTCGCTGACGTCGTGCCGGAATTTGCGACCAAGGATAAAGATTACATTACCGTAGGGCAGCTGTTCTCCCATACGGCGGGTTTTCCCCACGCGCCCTTCGCGCCGCTTGATTGGGACGACAAAGACAAACGTTATGCGCGCTTTGCCAAGTGGTGGCTGAATTGGGATCCGGGCTCGCGTTTTGAGTACCACGCGTCATCGTCCATGTGGATCATTGCCGAGATCATCGAACGACGTTCTGGCGAGACCTACCGCGATTTCGTGCGCTCTCAGGTCATTGAGCCACTGCAGCTGCAGGATCTCTACGTTGGCCTACCAACCCCGCAAAACCCGCGGGCCTTGCCATGTGTTTACGTTGGTGAGGCGATGACACCGCAAGAATACAAAGACCTAGGGATGCGCGTGCCGCCGGAAACCGAAGTCACCGAGTCGGCGATTTTGTCCTTCAATACCCCAGAGGTTCGGGCGGTAGGCGTGCCCGGTGGCGGCGCATTCGCCACCGCATCGGCGATGACATTGTTTTACCAAGCCCTGCTGCATGGCGGCAACAGCCACGCATCGCCTTGGTCGATGCAAACCCTGCTGGATGCTCGTCGCGTGCGCTCCGGCGACTTCACCGATTTGCTATTTAAAAAGCCCGCTAACCGAGCCCTAGGGTTGATCATCAGCGGCGATAAGAGCCGCAATTTTCGTGGTTTTGGTAAAACCAATTCGCCTGAGGCTTTTGGGCACAACGGTGCGGGCGGGCAACTGGTGTGGGCAGATCCAGCAACCGGCATCAGTTTTGCCTATCTCACGCCAGGCCACGACCGTAACTCGGTGCGCCAAGGATCCCGCGGTGTGGCGATCAGTTCGTTAGCGGCAGTCTGTGCCAACGACTGATTCCAAGCGACCGCCACAGACTGTCATTTAAGGAGTAAATCATGCGCTATTCCCGCTTGATCGCCGGTACCTTGTTGAGCCTCACAAGCATGGGCATCCCTCACACTGTCATTGCGGCAGACCCGCAAGGCGACGAGCTTGCAAATGCAGCGGCGGTGCTCGCCCAGCAACAACAAAGTGCGGGCATTGCGCTGGCTGACGAGATTTGGAATCTGGCGGAACTGGGCTACTTGGAGTATCGCAGCAGTGGTGCGCTGCAGCGTTACCTCAGCGAGAACGACTTTCAGGTGGAGACCGGCGCAGGGGGCATTCCCACCGCCTTTGTCGCCAGCTATCGATCAACCGGTGCCGATGAATCCGATCCCGTGATCGCTATTTTGGCCGAGTTCGACGCCTTGCCTGGCTTGAATCAGGCTGCGACACCGTTTCGCAGCGTGGCCCAAGAGGGTGGTGCTGGTCATGCCTGCGGACATCACTTGTTCGGCGCGGCGTCGTCGACCGCCGCGGTAGCGCTGAGCCAATGGCTGCAGGCCAATGATGTGCGGGCCACCATCAAGCTAGTGGGTACACCGGCTGAAGAAGGCGGCTCCGGCAAAGTCTATTTGGCCAGAGCCGGGGTGTTTGATGGGGTCGATGTGGTGCTGCACTGGCACCCTGGAGATGGCAACTCCGCATCACCCTCGAGCACCACGTCGAATAAGTCCGGCAGATTTACCTTCACTGGT
>ERZ802819.198-NODE-198-length-40771-cov-8.46522_pt1 | contig 40771 bp, 30 predicted proteins | sample MGYA00345647_ERZ802819 | MGnify/ENA primary metagenome ERZ802819 (study PRJEB30503, sample SAMEA104212355) | marine metagenome | biome: Westerlies Biome; feature: [SRF] surface water layer (ENVO:00010504) within the epipelagic zone...; material: water...
CGCCCCCACGTGAATGGACACGCCTTTAAAATTGGTTCCCCTGCGACTGATTTTGGTGGTGATTTCGAGGGTGATATTGGGTGGGTTCGGATTTATCAAGGAATCATCTCTGGTAAAGAACTTCCCGCACTTGCAGTCGGAAAGCACCCTCATTTGAAACAACCTTTCTTTGAATGGAATTCAGCGGAATCAACAGAACATGACCAACCACCCGAGACATCGAACCGTGTGGTTGCACGCGCACGTGGTGACACTGATGGTTTGCTTTGGGAAGTACACGAGGATGGGCGGCTTCTGCTGAAAATCCCTGCTGGAAAGAAAAGCAGAGATGTTCAAATTGCTGTGCTTTCGTCAGAAAATACACGCGAGAAATTGCTTAGAGAAATTAAGGATATAGGTACTCAACGCGTTACGAATCTCACAACAAAGCTCGAAGGGAACGCCCGACGATGGCCTGAGGCCATTCATGTCCGTGGTCGACAAGGTACTGATATCAATGGCTATGCACTCGATACTATCCCTATTCCGTTCAGCAATCCGTGGAATACATGGATGCGGACAAGTGCTCTCGATTTCTTTCCAGATGGACGCGCTGTTGTTACAACACATGGCGGTGATGTCTATATCGTTTCCGGTATTGATAACTCGCTAAGTAATATTCAATGGAATCGATTTGCAGCAGGACTCTTTGAACCTTTCGGAGTCAAAGTTGTAGATGGAAAAATATATGTCACATGCCGGGACGGAATCAAACGGCTCCACGACTACAACAGCGATGGTGAAGCTGACTTTATTGAATCATTCTGGAATGATGATGATGTCTCATGTGTTTTTCATGGCTACAATTTCAATCTACAAATTGATGATGAAGGGAATTTCTATTTAGCCAAGGCGGGGCAGCACACAAATCATCATCGGCCGGGAACAATTATGAAGGTACCACCACAGGGTGGAGAGTCCGAAGTTGTTGCCTGGGGCGTCCGCACTCCCAACGGAATGGGTCGACTAGCCGATGGCCGCTTCACTGTTTCAGACAACCAAGGACCGTGGATGCCTGCTGGAAAAATATCCGCCATTGAACCTGGTGGTTTTTACGGGAACATGCCAATCAATGCTGAACAGGATAGTTGGTTACGAGAAAAATATGATGGTGAATTGCCAGAAGCATTTGACCAGCCATTCATCTGGATGCCCCAGGAACTTGACAGCTCATGTGGTGGTCAGGTTTGGGTCGACGACCCCCGATTTGGACCACTTTCCGGAAGGCTTCTCCATTCATCTTTTGGAAAGGGCTGGCTTTACTACCTGTCGCTTCAGGATGTTGGCGACAGAACTCAAGCCGCAATTATTGCGTTGCCACACCAATGGGATGCCGGTGTTATGCGCCTGCGTGTGAATCCTGCTGATGGCCAGCTTTATGGCACAGGTCTGTCAGGCTGGCAAGGTCCAGCAGGTGGAAAAGATGGATGTTTCCAGCGACTCCGTTATACCGGCAAGCCGTGCCGGCTTCTTGATTCAGTGGCTGTAGTGGACGACGGGATTCAGTTGGATTTCAACTTCCATATAGATCCAGAAAGTACCAACGGTGTGAAAAACTGGCACGCTGAGATGTGGGACTATTTGTGGTCCCGAAAATACGGGTCTGATCAGTTTTCAGTCCTGCACCCAGGAGAAGAAGGACGAGACGAAGTCCATATTGCAGATGTTTTATTGATCGACCCGAAAACAATTCATCTGAACGTTCCAGATATTCGTCCCTGTGATCAATTCTTACTTGAATTCGAGACCCGTGATCAGGCAGGTGAACTTTTTTTTGAGAAAGCCTATCTCACAATCCATGCCGTTCCTGATAAGTCTGAAAATAGGAAATAACTCGCTCGACTCTGCTGAGTGGGGAAATAGTTGCATTCTCACGCATGAAGTAGCGATCCTGACACTTCAAAACATGTAATTGTTTTAGTACAAGAAAACGCGTGTCGTATCACCCAACTGAAAAACTGGCTGGGGTGTAAAAAGCATCACACCAGCCAGTGATCGCACCTCAGCAGATGCGGCCCCAATACGAAACCATTCCTGCCATGTACTCCGTAGAGACGTTTCTTGATGCGTATTTGTATCACATTTATATTCTGACCAGCATTCAACAACACGGCGCCAGAATTCCTCAAGACAAGAGCGCCGTATATGAATAGCATCCAGCCCATACCAAGAACCCGGCTGCTCAATAACTGAGATCTGATATTTTTTAGCAATATGAACAATGTTGTCATTCACTTCACGTGATTGTTCTTTTATTTCTTCCAGTGACTGTTGGCATCCAGGAACAAAAAATGTCTTTAGAAATCTAAAGCGAAATGGACCTACAGATTGGATGCTCTCAACTGGCAACTTTGTAATAACGATATTGAATTGTTGCTGGTGAAGTCGACGAATGACTTCTTCAAGCCATGTTGCTAGCTGTTCTGTTGAAAAACCATAAAGTAAGTCATTTCCTATATCTGTGATCACCGCTAGTCTTTGACTGTTTTTGGAGACACCGCTACGCAGAAGTCGATCTAACGATCTCCAGAGGCCACTCTCACAAATTGATGGGAGACTCCGCTTCCATATGCGACTATTTGCGCCATACGAACGACCATGGCCAGCAGCAACAACAAGGTCGACAGCAGACGACGAGCAGCAACGAGAGGCTTTAAGAAGCCGTGATAAACCTCGAGATAGATTACTTGCCCCCAAGGCGACAACTAATGTCCTCTCTTGCTCGTGATTCATTGATTCGGAATCTCTGTGCACAGCCAACGTTTCCTTCACCCTCGCACACCACTACTGACAAGCCGTTGGTAGCACCCTACACCGAGAACACCAAACAAGACCATGAGATACGTTTCTTGGTGTTGATATGCCCAGACGGCTACTACTCCCGCAATAAGAAGGCCAAAGAGGCTTGCGATCTGGTCTGCAGCCGAAACACCAAAGACTTTCAAACCTTCCAGGACAATCCGGCCACCATCGAGTGGTTGAACAGGCAATAAATTAAGAATCGCCCACGCAATATTTACAAATAATAAGTGATAGACCATGAGCCGACCAAGCATGGAAGGAATGGGCTGACCGGCCAATGAAACTTCTTCCAGAGAATTCCCGATAATCGGTAGTGAACTCAAAAATCCTGGATCTGGAACCTGATACCCAAGCATCATCACTATAGCTACGACAACGATCGCAAGACACAACTGAGCAACCGGACCCGCCGCTGAAACTGCCAGGCGCCGTAAAGGACTCTTGAGGGCAGGAGCAGGCATTCCTGTTGGTACCGCCAAGCCACCAAAGTGATACAACACAATGCGTGATGACTGGCCGGATGCTGCAAATGCAAGAGCATGTCCAAGTTCGTGGACAAGAATGGAGCAGAAAACAACAAGCACCCACACGCCTAAATAGATTAAGAGTGTTCGCGTATCGTCACCAGCAAGCGACTGAGCTAAACCCCAGCCAAATAGCCCTGCCGCCGGCCAAAACCAACCAGTCACACGTACGGGGATACGACCAATGTGAAAGTGAAAGTCAGCGGGTGTCGACTGTGGCTCTGCGAGTAGCATCTCTTTATTATGCCGCCTGTTCAGCATGCTGAACAGAAATAATTTTGTCATCATTCGACGGAGACAAACCATTTGCAGCAATATCGAGTATCACTTTTGCAGCTCGGGACGCTGAACCCGGCTGAGCCACCTTACTTGCAAGCGTTTCCAGTGCTGCCACTGTCTCTTCATATGAATCTGGATTTGTGAGCCACTCCACAACGTGGTCAGCAAGTGCAGAAGAAGGATCAGCAACCGTAAGATACTCCGGGTAAAGCATTTTTGGGTCCGGAGATGGTGGCTGCCGGGGCGGCCAGAACACTGGATTGAGCGGCCCTATTGGATCTGACATAGCTAAAAGATTTACAAGCGTAAAAGATCTGCAATGCCTCACCCAACTCTGCACGACATAAGCCAGACCGGAGAGTGAAAAAACCATAACCGTTGGTACTCGAGCAGCAAGTAGCTCAAGTGATACTGAGCCACTCACGCAGACAGCGGCAGTCGCCTGCGGAATTATTTCACTTGTTTTACCTGCTTCGATAACCAGTTGATCTGGATAACCCTCTACAGGAAAGCCTCTCATCAGCTCATTGATATCCTTTGCATGGCGCTGATGAAGTGCAGCAACAATAAACTTCGCGTGAGGAATTTTCTGCTCTACTTTTTTCGCTGCAAGCAGAAGGCTTTTGAGATTTGCTTCAATTTCCTGTCCACGTGAACCGGGCAACAGAAGCACCAAAGGCTTTTCCTCTGTCGTTTTATATTTCTTTTCGGGCGCATGCCGAACATCAAAAAAGGGGTGACCCACGTACGTGCTGGACATTCCATGCGACACAAACCAATCGTGCTCAAAAGGTAGCGCTGAAAGAACGTAATCAATCAGGCGACGCATTTTATGAATTCGCCAACTCGCCCACGCCCAAATTTGAGGCGGACAATAAAAAACAACTGGGATACCGTGTCGTTTGGCACGCCAGGCAAGCCACCAATGGAATCCAGGAAAGTCAACGAGCACACAAACGTCAGGACGTTCATCCAGAAAACTTCTCTCGGCACGACGCGCTAAATCGACAAAACAATGAACTTTGGCCAGTACACGAAAAAACCACATCACTGCTAATTGAGTCATATCAGCAATAAGGTCACAGCCCGCATTCTCCATCTTGGGACCACCGAGCCCAACACACACAGCCTCAGGGCAGTGATCCTTTATAGACCTACAGAGAAGAGCCGCATGATGATCGCCTGACGGTTCACCGGCAGAAAGAAAAACTCGCATAGAATTATCGTGGGTTAGCCTTTTCGAAGCGGAGTACAGAGTATTTCAGCTAACACGATCTTGTTACAGATCAATTTTCTTTCATTTATCATGATTTCTGCATGTTGAAATGGCGATTCCGTGGCTCTGGAAGTCCAAACGCAACCAGTGTTCCAAGGGCAATGATGGCTGCGCCAGCGAGAAAGAATGGAATGCCTCCCAATATATCAATGCCCCATCCTACGATCGGGGATAAGACAAAAGGTATAGCCATTACGCCTCCGACAATGCTTACATAACGCGGCTGAAGTCCCACCGATGGCGCAAGTTCAAGTGCATAATTACTGATGATCCGGAGCATGATTGGATTGAAACCGAGTGGCATATACGCCAGCCAAAACCACTGCATTGCAGTCGATTGAGAAGCCATGGTTAAGGCAGCTACAAAAAGCGGAGTTCCTGTACAACAGCCAAGCAGCCAAATAATAACCAGACGGTTTCCCCGGTGGTCCGCCAGTGGCCCGACCACGAGGCTCGCAAGACCAGTGGCAATGTTCTGGACAACAATCCACGTCAGTAGGGAGTGACTCGTATTCCCAAACTGCTCACGTGCAAATGCTTGATAATGTGGAAAAAGAATCATAGCGGCTGAAAAAGATGCAGCCACAACCGCAAGCCGCGCAAGTGAACTGTCATGAGAAAGTACCTGCCAGAATGAATGCGGACGGACAGCCTCTGAGGCCCTACGAGATTCGGCAGAAAATAAATTTTCCGATTCTTTAAAAAACAATGGGACAACAGCAGCAGCAAAAAAAAAGAAGCTCGTTGCTGCAAAAATTTTTACAAATCCATCAGGCTCTTGTAGCCACGGCCCTAAAGCAACAAATGCCGCAATGATTGCAAATACACTGCCGCTTGTCACGCTCACAACCAAAACTCTCCCTCGACGTCCAGCTGATATCAAGCGGCCTTGCAGTGTTGCAACAAGCAATTGATTACAACCATTAATTGCTGAAAAAAGACCGTATGTACCAAGAAAAATAATTGCAAGGAAGAAGGGGTGGTCATTGAGGAGACAAGACCATGCTACTGACAAGACCGCAAAACAAATGGACAAACCTATTGTCGTTCCAACCAAAAGCCAACGGATAGATTTTGTACGTGAAACGAGTGGGGCAACTACCAACGGAAAGAGACTTGTTCCAATGCGGTTTAGGACAGGAAGAAAGCCACGAAGCATTCCAGAGGCAATGCACGCATCAAGGACCGCTGGCATGACCACGGTCTCTGTTTTAAAGATCCATCCTATACGAGCGACCACCTGATATGTCACCAAGCAGGCAATATTACGGGGCTCATGAGCAGCAACTTCAGAACGATACGAGCCCATTTTTTCATTATTTTCCAGTGTTTGTTTGGATGGGATCATCTTATTCTCAAAGGAAAGCACCCGAATAAAAAATGGTTACACTAAAGACTTTGCAGAACGAGTGCCTTACCATCTTAGCGCAAACGGCAATCATTGCTCTTTTTCTTTTCAGATTCATGATAGACATAACTCAATATCTTCATTGCATCCAGAAACAGGTTTTCTTTCGGCGGGCACGGCGAACCTTACCTCATATTCCCATCATCTTATTAATATTTTTGTCGACCAACGTCGTTCACGCTGAACGCTTCGTCTGGTTTGGTTCCTACACAGGGAAAGCTCCTCGGGGACAGGGCATCTATGTCTCGCGTTATGACGAAACCACGGGTGACATAAGCCAGCCGGACGTAGCGTGCACGGTAAAGAATCCCTCATTCCTCGCCATACACCCAACGCTTGCCGTCGTCTACGCTGTCTCAGAAATTGCTGACCTCAATGGTCAACCAACGGGTGGCATTATCAGTTTTACTATTGATATGGAGAATGGTCACCTCACTCAGCAAAGTGTGCAACCATCAAACGGAAAAGGCCCATGTCATCTTTCACTTGATGCACAAGGCACGGTTCTCCTCGCCGCAAACTACGGAAGCGGGAGCACTCTTTGCCTAGGACTTGCTGACGACGGAAGCCTTCTCCCACTCATCACTCACAAAAAAGGTGCACCAGGTGGATTCATCCAACACACCGGTAAAGGTCCGAACAAAACTCGTCAAGAAACTCCGCATGGTCACTCTATTAATGCAACACCTGATAGCAAGTTCGCTATTAGTTGTGACCTCGGAGCTGATCGAGTATTCATCCATAAACTTGATGCTTCAGCCGCCTCACTGGCACCTCATGCGTCGGCCTCGACGCAACCAGGCGGCGGACCGAGGCACTTCGCACTCCATCCCCGACTACCTTTCGGCTATGCCAACAACGAACTCGACATGACCGTCACTGCTTTCCGTTTTGATGCTGCAAAGGGAAATCTTAAAAAAATACAGTCCGTGAGTACGATTCCTGATTCGGTGCAGGAGCGTAACAGATTTTCAACCGCTGAGATCGCCATTCATCCATCCGGACGGTTTCTGTACGTATCAAATCGTGGGCATGATTCAATTTCTCTATTTGGAATCAATGAACAAAGTGGCGAGCTCACACTGAAAAGTGTCGAGCCGACTCATTGCCAGACACCCCGTCATTTTGCGATTGCTCCTGGTGGCAAACGACTTTATGCGGCGGGACAGGAATCCGGGACTATTACGGGCTTCACGATTGACCCGATAACCGGCAAACTATCATTTGTGAACCGCATCATAAAAGTTCCAAAACCTGTGTGTATCGTTTTCTCTCGCCCACTTTCACCTGGACCAGAAAAACCATGACCATCTGCTTACTCAAGTCAAAAATTCATCGAGCTGCTGTCACCGGTGCATCAGTTGATTACGAAGGTAGCCTCGCTGTTGATCGTGATTTAGCAGAGCGAGTTGGACTCAGGGCCTATGAAAAAATACTAGTGGGCAACCTTGAAAATGGAGAGCGATTTGAGACCTACTGCATCTATGGCGCCGCTGGCAGCGGAGTGATAGAACTCAACGGAGCAACAGCCCACCTTGGAAAAATTGGTGACCGGCTAACCATCATGTCCTACGGACACTACTCTCCCGTGGAGGCAGATGACGCGAAGCCTGCTGTGATCTTACTTGACGAAAAAAATGCAATTGTTCGTGAAAGTGGAACTGTTCATTGTTAAAAACTTCATGCCTCGCCAAGAGCTACTAAAAACTAACGAGGAGCTTCCTGTTCTCGGACAAGAAGCTCCAGATAGCTTGCTGACTCAGGATTTTCTAAACCAAGTTCGTGTGCCAAAGACTCAACACAATTCCGAGCCAGCGACACTTCACCTTCTCCGGCAATAATTTCAAATTCGGCGTAACAACCTAGCTCGGCAACGGCATCAATCGCTATCTCGACGTCACTGCCGTGCCAATGAACACGTCCGGGAAGTCGCGTCTTTGCAACCTCGAAGACCTGATAAAAACCGAGGGACTCAAGCAACTCTGTCCACGCAGCAACGGTCGTCTGCCCCGTCGGCCCTTGAGGCATAACTCCGAGTTCAATTTCCTGTCTAACTTTTGCTGATGTATCAGCCCGCGGACCTTTCCACGTTAATTCCACAACATCACCGACTTGTCGAAGGCGTAACGCCTCGTCTGTTTTGCGAAAATTGCGGACTGGATGGGAAAAATACCGATCGACCTGCTCCATGCGGCCTCGAAAGCAAGCAGACATTGCGTCTAGACGTTGAACCACGTGGTCAACATCAGTCAGGTGAAATTTGAGTTCAACTTCGTACACTCGTGAGACCCTTCGTTTATGATACCCATACGTAGTCTACACATTCAAAACCAACGGATAGCCTCATGGCATTCTTTCATCGCCAGTTGATTCCCCTGGTTTTTGCTTCCGTTGCAATTATTGGTTGCAGTCTCGGCCAAAATCAAGAAACACGGCAACACGTCGGTAAATCAGTACCAAAAATTTCACTCGTTTCACTTGATACCGGTGACGAATCCCTCACGCTTTCTGGAAAGATCACACTTCTTAATTTCTGGGGTACTTGGTGCCCTCCTTGCCGCCAAGAATTACCAGGGCTTGCAAGGCTTGCCTCACGGCTCACAAACGAACCTCGTTTTCAATTAATTGCTGTTTCGTGCGGTGGGGGAAATCGTGATGATCTTGATCAATTGCGCAGTGAAACAGAAGCTTTCCTAGCATCCACGAGAATTGCTCTCTCCCCTTGGGCAGACCCAACTGGCGACACCCGTCTTCGTTTCACCAAAGCATTTGGTTTTCGCGCCTATCCAACAACCTACTTGATTGGGGCTGACCAGAAGATTCTCGCTATTTGGACCGGCTATTCGCCGTCTGTGGAGACCCAAATTGCACAATCTGTTGCTCGCTCACTGAAGCAGTTTCCTGCGACTGATTCCCTTGAGTAGCGGAAAGCAGTGAACAAATTAGTCGAGATTCCTCACCGGGATCTGCTGCATCCGTGATACTGCTCGCAATTGCAACCCGTTTGACTCCTAGGCGGACAAGCCGATCAAGGTTGTCGGATGTGATACCACCAATCGCAAAGACCGGCAAACGTATCTCTTCGGAAACATCACGAAGGAATGTGTCCGTCGCAAACTCTTTAAACTGTTTTGTATTGCTTGGATAACATGGACCAACCCCAAGATAGTCAGCACCATCCAGTACTGCCTGTTTTGCTTCCGCGATAGAATGAGCAGTACGGCCGATAATGAACTCATGCCCACAGACCTTACGGGCCAGATTTACTGGCAAATCAGTTTCACCAAGGTGAACACCATCTGCGTTTGCGGCCACGGCAACGTCTGCTCGATCATTTACAAGAACAATGCATCTTTTTCCTGTAGTCGACTCCGCGTACTGCCTGGCTTGTTGAGTTATTGTTTTCGTACGCTCACACAGCAATGACGTGTTGGCTTTTTTATCTCGGAGCTGAATCATGTTGACGCCGGCAGCGAGGAGTTGGCCCACCAGCGTTTTGAATTCTGTTTTTGGTCGGTCAACATCAAGAAGCACGCATAAACTGATATCGGCCAGCCTATTCTCGCTTATGATGGTTGTCATCGCCGCCTTTTCGAGTGTATAGATTCGATAGCGTAATTGTTCAAACGCTGTAGTAACTGCAGGTACAACCAAGCGGCTACATTCCTCTAAACTCCTGATCGACTGACTCGCACGAGCAGCGTTTGCAGCAACGACGTGTTTTATCTCTGTTCGCGGTGGAGTTTTAGCTACTGTGGTGCTGACCCCAACATCTCGTAAGACATCACGAAGCCGAATGCGTGCCTGAAGATCTTCTCTCGAAAAAATAATAGCAAGTTCATGCCGAATCGCTTTTGCCTCCTGCGAGAGAAAAGCGTCATCCAGACAGAACCGAAGAATGTCCTCCAGTACACGAACTGCCTCGGCACTGCGGTTCGCCGAAGCATCGAGTGTTCTCCAAATCCCCACTCCAGAGTCATCTTTCTCAGACTCGATTTCTTCCATTTCTGAGCTTTCTCCCTTACGACTCGCCATTGGTTTGAGTCTACCTGATCCCTAGACTCTCTTCGTCCCATGCCATCAGACCAGGAAACTTGAAAGGCCGGTCGTTCGTGTCATTTCTCCGCTCACTTACGCTCATTTGGCCTGGCTTGCCTTGGGCTTGGCTTCGAGGAAGCTGGGCTGGCCTTATCTTAGCCACTGCTTTCGGAATTTGTCTGAATCTCTGCATCATCACTGCATGGATTTGGACAAGCTTTATTGATCTTGAGATGACTTTTGGCATTTGGGCTGCAACGGCAATTATTTGGATTGTGTCAACGGTTTCGGCAGTGTCCAGTTTCCCACAGCCTCTTGTCAGCTATCGAGACGAGGTAACAGACAATTTGTTTATTGATGCACGAGATGCCTATCTCGCTGGAGATTGGCTCAGGGCAGAAACAAAATTACAGACAATTCTTACTCTTTCGCCAACTGATGGTGAGGCACAATTACTCTTTGGCACACTCCTGCGACGAGTCGGCCGGTTTGTAGAGGCAAAAAAATCACTCGAAAAACTTGCCCGGAGCGATAGCGGACAACCGTGGCAGCACGCGATTCGTCACGAACTCTCACTGATCAAACGAGATTTCCAAGAGAATTCTGAAGAAATAGAGCAGAATGCCGGCATTGACTCGAATGCGGGCCCGCACCACCGTAAAGCAGCATGATCCTCAATCAAACAGTTTGGATTCACGAACGTAGTACTCTCGAGGTATCAGCATTGCCCTGGCGGGCAACCAAAATGTCACTCATAGGCTACCTTTTGACAGCCCATGAGCTATTTCAGTCAGAAACCCCCGCGAAACGTGGAGGTGTAGGAGACAGTAACGCGGGCTATCCCTACAATAACCTCGTGAGAATTGTTAGGCGATGCATTTGGGAAATCATTTTACCTTCGGTTGGCGTGAGTTTTGCATTGATTTGTAAATGGTTGAAATTGGGTTTTGCATCTGCCTGAATGGCAGGGGCACCGACTCCATGTGCAACCGGATTGAGCAGTCACAAGAGGAAGTTTTATGTACGAGCGTTTTACAGACCGTGCCCGGAAGGTGATGCAACTGGCGAATCAGGAAGCCCAGCGCTTTAATCACGAATACATTGGGACCGAACACGTCCTGCTTGGCTTGATTAAAGAAGGTAGTGGTGTTGCCGCCAACGTTTTAAAAAATCTTGACGTCGATCTTCGAAAAATTCGTCTCGAGGTTGAAAAACTCGTACAGAGTGGCCCTGATATGGTCACGATGGGCAAGTTGCCACAGACACCCCGTGCCAAGAAAGTCATTGAATATTCAATGGAAGAGGCACGGAATCTGAACCATAACTATGTTGGAACTGAACATATCTTGCTCGGACTACTCCGTGAACAAGAAGGTGTTGCTGCTCAGGTTCTTATGAATCTTGGACTCAAGCTTGAAGATGTTCGTGAAGAGGTTCTCAATCTTCTGGGACATGGTATGGATGAGGGAAGCGACCGGTCGGGCATGGGTGGCCGCCAGATGGCTGGTGGTGGTAGTGGAGGCAGTGATGCTCCAACAAAAAGTGGTAAGAGCAAAACCCCTGCACTAGATTCATTTGGACGTGACCTGACCGAATTGGCAAAACAAGGAAAACTTGATCCTGTTATCGGTCGAGAGCATGAGATCGAACGGGCCATTCAGATCCTCTGCCGAAGAACAAAAAATAATCCTGTGCTTATCGGTGAGGCTGGTGTTGGAAAAACTGCAATCGTTGAAGGGTTTGCACAGAGAGTTATCGAAGGAAATATTCCCGAACTTCTTGCCGAACGAAGAATTGTGGTTCTCGACCTGGCGATGATGGTCGCTGGCACGAAATACCGTGGTCAGTTTGAAGAGCGAATTAAGGCCGTCATGAATGAAGTCAGACGAGCTAAAAATACCATTCTTTTTATTGACGAACTCCATACACTTGTCGGAGCTGGTGGAGCAGAGGGTGCTATTGATGCGTCCAATGTTCTCAAGCCCGCACTAGCTCGTGGTGAAATCCAGTGCATTGGAGCAACCACACTGGATGAATATCGAAAATACATTGAAAAGGATTCGGCACTCGACAGGCGTTTCCAGCTTGTCATGGTCGAGCCTGCTTCGAAAAACGAAGCAGTTGAAATCCTAAAGGGCCTCCGAGACCGCTACGAAAGTCACCATAGAGTATCCATTACTGATGACGCGATTGAAGCATCAGTAGAACTCTCCAGTCGCTATATCACAGGCCGCGCACTTCCTGATAAAGCGATTGATGTGATTGATGAAGCAGGGGCACGAGTGCGTCTGAAGGCAATGACTCGTCCTCCAGACCTCAAGGAAATTGATGCGGAGGTCGATCGCCTGAACAAGGAAAAAGAAGAGGCTGTTGCCAACCAAGACTTTGAAAAGGCGGCAGCACTGCGAGATAAGGCTGATAAATTGAAGAAGAAGAAACAGCAAATGACCAAGGAGTGGCGAGAAAAATCTCGTGAGGCTGATGGCGTTGTTGACGAAGAGGTTGTTGCAGAGGTTGTTTCCAAGATGACTGGCATTCCATTGACACGAATGTCGACAGAAGACAGCCAGCGATTAATGCAGATGGAGGATTCACTCCACAAGCGAGTAATTGGTCAAGATGCGGCAATCAAAAGTATTTCCAAGGCCGTTCGCCGAAGTCGCTCAGGCCTTAAAGACCCCAAACGCCCAATTGGTTGCTTTGTTTTGGCAGGCCCAACGGGCGTTGGAAAAACTCTCTTAGCCAAAGCACTCGCTGAATTCATGTTTGGGGACGACGACGCGCTCATATCAATTGACATGAGTGAGTACATGGAAAAGCACAATGTAAGTCGTCTCGTTGGTGCGCCTCCTGGATACGTTGGATTCGAAGAGGGCGGTCAACTCACTGAAAAAATCCGGCGGCGTCCCTATGCGGTTGTTCTTCTTGATGAGATTGAAAAAGCTCACCCTGACGTTTTTAACATGCTACTGCAAGTGATGGAAGAAGGCCGACTCACAGACTCCTTTGGAAGAAATGTTGACTTCCGAAATACGATTCTCATCATGACAACCAATGCAGGGGCTGAGGCAATAAAGAATGAATCTGCCTTTGGATTCCAGAAGCCAGAAGATGACAGTGGATATGAAAGCATGAAGGCCCGAGTCAATGAACGAATTGAAAAGGTGTTCCGTCCAGAGTTTATTAACCGCCTAGATGATCTCATCGTCTTCCATCATCTTACCGTTGAAAACCTCAAAGAGGTTATTGACATTGAACTCGCAAAAGTGCGGGAACGACTGCTCGAGCGTGGTCTTAAGCTCGAACTCACTGACGAATCGAAGCAGTTTCTTATTAAAAAGGGCTCCGACACCGATTTCGGGGCTCGACCACTTCGGCGTGCACTTGAAAACTACATTGAAGACCCTGTGTCAGAAGAACTTCTAAAAGGTGAATTTGAAGGAAAAGACACTATTCAAGTGGACTGCAAAGAAGTTGCTGGAAAGAAACAGCTCGTCTTTCATGGGGTCGTAACCGCCGAACCGGTAGCCGCAGGATCTTCAGACGAATCTACCAGCTGAGAGAAAAGGTTTGCGGGTCCATAGGGGCGTTCTGAAATGGACATCTCTCTGTATTTTTCCATACATGCGTTGGTGCTTTGAAACCATAGTTTTCCTTCGGAAAGCTTCTTTTACGCACCCTGCTTCATTTGGATTTTTCCAAAAGCCCGCAAATCCCGCAACCTCCCCCTAAACGACTCAAGGCACCAGTTCCTTCTAGCCGATCTAATCGACAAGGAGCGCCGCCACTGCGGTGAAGGTCTGTCGTTATGAATTCACTTGCCACCACTCAATCTGAACGAGCTGCTGATAATGTCACTGGCTGGTTTGCAAATAGGGTCGCTGATGTCGGTGATATGGCGATCACGATGGTTGCTGGTATTGGTGACGTAACTCTTTTTGCTTTACGAACCATTGGGTGGTTATTTTCCCGCCGTCAACGACGAGATGTGTTGATGCCAAGCTTCTATCAGATAGGTGTTTTATCGCTCCCGGTAATCGCACTTACCGGCCTTTTCATTGGAATGGTCTTGGCTGTACAGAGTTATGCGCAATTTAAAGCCCTTGGTCTGCAAACACGACTTGGTTCTGTAATCAACCTTTCACTGATTCGTGAACTCGGCCCAGTACTCGCAGCAACGATGCTGGCCGGGCGGGTCGGAAGTGCCATGGCTGCAGAACTGGGCACGATGCGCGTCACTGAACAAATCGATGCCCTTGAAAGTATGGGGGCGAATCCAATTTATTATCTTGTTGTACCTCGCTTTCTTGGCTGTCTTGTACTCATTCCGGCACTTACGATCATGGCTGATTTCATGGGTGTGCTGGGGGGTTACGTCTATTCACATGGCATCCTTGGTATTGATTACCACCATTATTGGGCGAATTCCCGTGCCTATATCGATTCCTTTGATTTTTTTATGGGAATTTTTAAAAGCTTCTTTTTTGGCGCCGCTATTGCCTTAGTCAGTTGTCACCATGGCTTTCATTGTGACCATGGTGCACAGGGAGTTGGCCGAGCTGCGACCAATGCATTTGTCCACTCATTTGTTCTCATTCTTGTACTTGATCTTTTCCTGGGCATTGGCCTGAACAATGTACAGGACTACTTACGGCCCGAAGGTCCGCGAAGCCTTCTTTAACCTTCAAACAGATTCTAGAAAACGTACCATGACCACGCCCGCTATCGAAGCGCCAACACGAGAAGCAACAACTGCAGAACCACTGCTTTTCATTGATTCGCTTTCGATAAATTTTGGTGACCAGCAGGTCTTGCGTAATATTTCCCTCGAACTCACTTCTGGTGAAAGTCTTGTCATTCTTGGCGAGAGCGGATGCGGGAAAACTGTCCTCTTAAAAACAATGATCGGGCTCATTCAGCCAACTACAGGAGACGTACGATTTGAGAACACCTCATTGGCTTCGATGACAGAACGTCAACTTGCCCATCTCCGGACACGCTACGGATTTGTTTTTCAAGGTGCCGCTCTTTTCGACAGTGCTACTGTTGCAGAGAATATTGCATTTCCTTTGCGTGAACATACTCAACTTGACGAAGATGAAATAGCAAAAATTGTTGCCGAACTTGTAGCAGAGGTTGGACTACCACGTGCGGTCCTCACGAAAAAACCAGTGGAATTATCTGGCGGCATGAGAAAGCGTGCCGGCCTCGCACGAGCGCTTGCACTCGACCCACAGCTCGTACTCTATGACGAGCCGACCACGGGCCTCGACCCAATCATGAGTGATGTTATTAATGAACTTATTCTACGCGTTCATCAACGACCTGAAACAACCAACGTAGTAGTCACGCACGACATGACAACTGCTCATAAAGTGGCGGATCGAATTATTATGCTCTATCCACTTTCTCGGCTTAAAAAAGGCGAGTCACAAATAATTTTTACTGGTACACCAGAAGAACTTGACGGCTCAACGGATCCTCGAGTTCGTCAATTCATTGAGGGAAAAGCCGGACAACGTCTCAACGAACTCCGGAATGAGCAGAACCAGAAAGACTGCGCACCATCCTCTGAGACTAACAATCAGGAGAACGATCATGAGTGAACGCGTAATTCAATTTCGTGTTGGTGTGATGGTCTTAGCAACCGCCATTATCGCCGGAATACTTATTGTTTTATTTGGTGACCTGCCAAGTCTCGTCCAGTCAACATATCCGCTGCGCATGAACTTCTCAGAAGCGAGAGGCGTTTCAAGTGGCACCCCAGTACGAAAGAATGGCATTCTGGTTGGACGAGTCAACTCAGTCATGCTCGATGAACGTGGTGGCGTGAGTGTGGTTGCTCAAATTGATTCCTATGTACCGGTCTATCGTGATGAGACACCTCGTGTTGCAAGCACAATTCTTGGTGATGCCGAGATTGAACTTATTGCAGGACGCATTGCACCTCCTCGCCAACGAATCACAACAGATGAGGTTTTGCGGGGTGCTGTGTCAAAAGACCCCCTTGCATTATTTTCAACCCTCGAACCAAAAGTAACAGCTTCCCTCGAGTCACTCACTCGGGCAGGTGATGCGGTCGCAATACTCTCAGAAAACATAGAGCGAATTTTTGTAAAGGAAGATATTCAGATTGACCAGACCGTTAAAAAACTCGACACTGCGCTGGACACCTTTACAACAGCCATGAACAATGTGAATGACATTGTCGGGGATGCCGAGGCGAGAGAAAAGCTGAAGGATTCGATCTATACGCTGCCTGATGTTCTTGTTGATCTGCGTAAGTCTGTTGGGGGTATCAGCGCTACCATCGATACTGCGGATCGTAATCTCCGAAACCTTGAAGGGTTTTCAAAACCTCTCGGTGAACGAGGCGCATCAATGGTACAAGGCATAGACCGTGCCATTAATCGCCTCGACACTGTACTCGTTCAAGCAGCCACGTTCACTCAGGCCCTCAACGAGTCGCAGGGAACACTTGGCAAACTGGTACGTGATCCGGAGGTTTACAATGACCTTGCTCAAGCCGCAAACAACGTCAATCGTCTAACTCAAGACCTTCGGCCAATTATTGATGACGTTCGTGTATTCACTGATAAAATCGCGCGCCATCCTGAACAACTAGGTGTACGTGGAGCACTCGATCGGAAAACTGGGCTTAAATGATGATGGGCAAAATACATTGCCTCACAGGTCTGATGATCTGTCTTTTTTGTGCTCTGGGTCGAACGGCACTTCATTTGGATTCAGTGATTGAACATCTGCTATTTGATCAAAACCGATTCCACGAAGTCGATTACCGTATCGCTCCATTAACCACGGCATTGTTTGTTCGATGGTATCAGGCTGTAGCAAAACAAGGTCACCTGGCTTCACCGCATCGAGTACCGTTGCAGCTGAGGTTTCCCAATCACCTCCAGACTCGACTATAGCGCGACGCTTGGTTTGTTTTGTTCTTACGATACCTTCAGCAATAAGTCGTGTTATCTCTCCGGGGCTGCGGCCTCTGCGGTAGGCATCTTCATAGATGACAATGCGATCGAATGTCTTGCCCAAGAGTTCACCTTGTCGCAGGAGATCTTCATTTCGACGATCCCCTGCTGCTGAATACACAGCAGTTCTGTGAGCATGTGGCAACTTTTCAAGCGTTAAACAGACCTGCTCTAAAGACGGCACGTTATGTCCGTAGTCAACAACCACAGTAGCTCCGTCTAATTCAAGCATATTGAATCGCCCGGGACTACCGAGTGCGCCACTTGAAAAGCTCTCGAGTCCGAGTCGAACCAATTCAAGCGGAACGCCCATGCTCCATGCAGCGGCAGAAGCAGCAAGTGCATTTTCAACTTGAAACGAAACCAAACCCTGATGAACCAGGGGAACTTTATCTAAATTGGCTAATCGAGTTTCACGCGGTCCATCACACAATACGATCCATCCGTCACGGATGGTTGCGCCAAGACCTCCGGAGGCCAAGTGTTCTGTGAGGACAGGAAATTCTGGATTGAGTGAAAAATAAATTACCCGACCCTGACACCATTTCTTCATATCGACAACTAGTGGATCTGCTGCATTGAGGACAGCTGCGCCGCTTGTTCGCACAGCTGCAACAATTGCGCCTTTCACCCAAGCAAGTTGTTCTGGAGTATCTATTTCATGCAAACCAAGGTGGTCACCTGAGGAAATATTAGTGACAACGGCTACATCACAGGCATCAAACCCACACCCTTCACGGAGAATTCCTCCCCTTGCCGTTTCGAGCACAGCCGTCGTTACGTTCGGTTGCGCTAAAATTCGTCGTGCACTTGCTGGCCCACTACAATCACCAGAATCAAGCTGTCTGTCGCCTACCCACACGCCTTCGGTACAGGCAATGCCAACCGTTGCTCCCCCTGTCGAGGCTACATGAGCTAACAAACGGGTAACTGTCGTTTTTCCATTTGTACCGGTCACCGCTGCCACAGGAATCCGACCATCTTCACCGGTTTCGAAAAGCGTACTGATGATCGCCGAACCGACATCCCTAGATCCTCCAACCGTTGGTTCCAGATGCATCCGAAGACCGGGACATGCATTAATTTCAACAACACCTCCATGCTGGACACTCAAAGGCTGATCAATACGTGTCGCCATAATATCGACGCCCGCAATATCAAGCCCAACAACTCGTACCGCATCAATAGCAAGCCGAACTGTGTCTGGATGAACCAGATCTGTGACATCCTCAGCGGTGCCTCCAGTACTCAGATTTGCGTTCCGACGGAGAAGGACAAGTTGCCCATCATTTGGGATAGATTCCTTTGAAAATCCTTGCTCGCACAGAGCAACCTCAGCAGCAGCATCAAGACATAAAAGAGAAAGTGATCCTGCATGGTCATCGCAACGACAAGGATTCCTATTTTCTTTTTGAACAAGCTTTTCAATCGTTGAACTACCATCGCCCGTAATACAAGGAGCGCAACGACGTGCCGCCGCAATAAGTTCATTACCGATAACTAACAGCCGATAATCATCCCCTGCTAGACAACGCTCAACGACGATCTCTTCCTCTTCTGAAATTGCCACGCTATATGCTTGGGAAACCTCATTCTGAGTTGTCAGTCCAACTGAAACACCTCGACCCTGATTGCCACAACGGGGCTTGATGACCACTGGTAGACCAATTTCCGTCGCCACCTGCCAGGCTTCTTCAGCTGAGAAAACAGGCTTTCCTTTTGCAACTGGAATACCAGCCTCTTCGAGCAAGCCTCGTGTCAACTCCTTATCTTGTGCAATTGTCTCACTGACAGCTGATGTCTGGTCCGTCTCAGCCGCAATAATTCGCCGCTGCTTGGACCCAATTCCAAGCCGAACAAGTGACCCCTCACTCAGCCTACGTACAGGTATGTCTCGACGGCGTGCAGCTTCCACGATCGACCTGGTGCTCGGACCAAGTTGCTCGAGGAGCAACTTCTCCCGCAAGCTTTCTATGGTTTTCCCGACGTCAAAATGACTTCCCTCTATTGCAGCAATGAGGAGTGAGTGTGCTGCATGCAAGCAATGGACTGCAAAATCTTCTTCCTTATATTCAATGATAACATTGTAGACGCCATGTTTTTTTGTTTCGTGTGCCCTGCCGTACCCAACTTCTGTACCTGCAAGCGATTGAAGCTCGAGTGTCACGTGTTCAAGAACATGCCCCATCCAGGTGCCAGTTCGTAATCGTTCAAAAAAGCCACCACGCTCACCAATCGAGCAACGATGCTCGATCATTGTCGGCAACCAATTCATCAATCGTTCATTAAAACCAGCAAGCGTATGTGATGGATATTCCTCGAGCCATCCGAGGTCAACACGAACTTCAAGAACCGGAAACCGAGCCCACTGATTAGGACCTCGAAGCACTTTTATGTTGTCAATATTCATAGGCGGAAGGTACCAAGGGAGAAATCTTCAAAATGAATCGGGGCAGAGTATCGAGTTATTCAAATTAGGGTTTTGGATATGTAGTTTATCAAAGGGGGCTGGTATTCTTGAAATTGCTTTATTTGCAGCCCAACAAACTCTCAGTACAGCGCTCACCTTCAAGCGATAGTCTCAAATTCAGTGAAAGAAGGCGGAGAGACACATGAGTCATGTATTTCTCGGATTCTTTCTAGCACGCTTTGGCCTTGCAGAACCGTGTTACGATACTGTTTGGCTATTCCAATTCCAAGTTTTTTGCCTTCAAGATTCATCTTTTGCCTGTACTCCCCAGCATTTCACTAGGAACCAACTCCAAAAAACACCGTTTCAAACAGAATGGACTGAAGAATCACCGTCATTGGATCGATTCGCTAGGATACCCTGATGTGCATTCTTTGTGCCAAAAATAAGCAGACCCGCACTGTCGTACCATTAAAAATAGTTGCCGATGACTCAAAAATCACCTTTCCTACTTCATTTCTGCAATCTTTAGAATTGCCTCGAACCAAATTTAAATCGTACTTTGTCGCTTTCAGCAATTTCAGTCGGTAGGTTTTTCACACTGCAAAGTACCATTGTGTGTAATTTCTATACAAGACTGGGCAGCGATTTCCTAAGCTTTCAGCAAAGTGTGTTACAGCATCTGCAATGCGACTAAAAATGCCATCAGCTGAATCCTTTGATAGTGCAGGCTCCGAAACATCAGAGACTCTGCTGGCATGCTGTCATATCAACCTCGATAATGAGGCACAGTTTGGTTCAAGCTGGCTGGCAGTTTCTACAGCGGCCCTCTACTCAGGAAAAGGTCGCCCACCCACCACGCAACACGTTGTTGATGGATACAAAAGGCACGCACAACATTCCTGGCCACTACAAAAAGATTTCCAACTGACCCTGACGAATCGACCTACGATTGGCCAGATTGAACTGCGTGCGGGTCAAGAATTTCTTAAGTGTTGGAAATTTAGTGCTGGAATCACACCTGATGTTGAACGACTGATAGATCGTTTTGAAGCAGCACGTGAGAATTTATTCTCCAGTAATAAATCGACTGTGAATCTCGAGACAAATGGCGACAGTCCTTCGCCCAATGCATCCAAAAAGATAACGACGGGGTCATTTGCTGCACTTATTCGTGTACTCAGCTTTGCCGGTCCGTACTGGCGGGTTGTCGCGATCGGTACGGTACTCGCGCTTGCCACTACATTTGCCAGCCTTGTACCTCCATATCTCACAATGCCACTTGTCGACCAGGTACTCATACCACAGCAGTCTGGAGAGCATGTGGCTATTGGAACCGCTGTGCCGTACCTTATTGGCCTCGCTGCAGCAGCTGTTCTCGCTTCTTCTCTTGGATGGGGACGGACATGGATACTTGCCTGGGTCAGTGAGCGTATCACCGCGGACATGCGAATTCGCACCTATGCTCATGTCCAGTCATTGTCACTCGACTTTTTTGCCACCCGCCGAACCGGTGATCTCATTTCCAGAATTGGAAGTGATACTGAGCGGCTGAACAATTATGTATCGATTAGTCTTATTGATTTTTTCTCAAATCTGCTTCTTGTGGTATTTACTGCTATTGTGCTATTTACCATTTCTCCGCTGCTTGCAGTGATGACTCTTGTACCGTTTCCTTTTGTCATTTGGCTTGTCTACTCTGTCCGTGGCCGATTGCACCAAGGATTTTCTCGTAGTCGTATTGCCTGGGCTGATATGACGAGTGCTCTAGCTGATACGATTCCTGGCATCCGTGTTGTGAAAGCATTTGCTCAAGAGAAGCGAGAAATTAGTCGTTTCAGACGTGCCAATCATCGTGTCCTTGAGGCGAATGACCATGTCAACATTACCTGGAGTTACTTCGGCCCGCTTGTCACACTATTCAGTGAATTTGGGATCCTTGTCATTTGGGCAAGCGGGGTGTGGTTAGTTTTCAATAACTCTGTCACTGTTGGCACATTAACCGCTTTCCTGGCCTACATATCACGGTTCTATGGCAAGGTTGAATCGATGGTGCGGATGGTTCCTGCAACACAACGAGCGGCTGCAAGCGCACAACGAATCTGTGATCTTCTTGACTGCCACCCGACAGTGGCAGAGCCTGCTGTTCCACATCAAATTAAACACTTCAAAGGCAAGATTGATTTAAAGAATATCCATTTCCGTTATGGCAACCGTGAAGTTATTCACGGAATTAACCTCACTATTGAAGCAGGGGAAATGATCGGGCTTGTTGGAACCAGCGGTGCGGGAAAAACAACACTCGCCAATCTTATCTGTCGTTTTCATGATCCAAGTAGTGGCTCTATCTGTGTAGATGGAATAGATCTTCGTAAACTTGCACTAAATAACTACCGACGACATATCGGATGCGTTTTGCAGGAACCCTTTCTTTTCTTTGGGTCGATAGCCGAAAATATTGCATACGGACGGCCAGAGGCGTCGCGGGAAGAAATTGTTGCTGCCGCTCGAGCTGCCGGCGCACATGAATTTATCCTTCGTCTTCCTCATGCATACGATTCACGGGTTGGTGAACGCGGAGCCCAACTCTCCGGTGGCGAACGACAGCGGATTTCAATTGCTCGAGCACTTTTAGTCGACCCTGCGATACTTATCCTTGATGAGGCGACATCGAGCGTTGACGCTGAGACTGAATCTGTTATTCAGCACGCAATTGAGCAACTTGTGACTGGACGAACCACAATAGCAATCGCCCATCGACTTGCCACGCTTCGCCGTGCAGACCGTTTAGTTGTACTTGAGCATGGTCAGATTGTTGAAATCGGAACCCATGATGAACTACTTGCTATTGCCGGCACATACGCCCGCCTTTACCAGACCCAAATCATTGACAATCACAAGCAAGACATCACTGCAAAAACTCCATACGACACTGAATCTACTACAGAAGAAAAAACATTTTGAATGCGTGTGAATTCCTAGTGACATTCACATACAGAGAATACCAGACGTGCTTTATATGAATATCAATGACTGTAGATTCACGTGTTCAGCAGACGAAAAAGTCACCTTGCTTACACCCGCAGGTGATCGCCATGTAGCAGTCCGCATTGTACGAGCATTTCCATTCACTGCTGCTGATGGGCCAGTCGCTGTTGTCGACAGCAACGGTCATGAAATTATCTGGATTAAGGACCCTGATTCACTTTCATTGACCCATCAACAATTTATTCAAAGCCAATTAGAACGAGAAGAATTCCTACCACGGATTCATTTCATTGAGTCGGTATCAAGAGGAACACCCCGTCAGTGGAATGTGGCTACCGACCGAGGGCCGAATTCTTTTGAACAAGCCTCTTCTGACGGAGTTGTCTGGCATCCGGACGGGAGCGTCTCCATCACTGATTGTGATGGTATTTGCTATCTTATCCCAGCTGTCCAGAAACTGGACAGACGTAGCCGAAGGCTTCTCGAGCGGTATAGCTAGCAGAAAATGCCACCCTCTTTCACCAATCCCTCTCATCTACCAGCTCTTATTTAAACTGGATGGAATACGCCGTTCATATGGACTGGAGCCTCATTTTTTCGAGAAAAAAGGCTCAAGAATCCTAACAATTCGGTTGAAAGACATTTCCAAGCAATTAGGCTCGGAAGTGTCGTCGAAGTACCTTTTCGGAGTTTACGTGATGGTTTCTTTCCAACGTTGTAGTGCGCGGGCGTCGGTCAATCGTCTTCTTCCTTTCTTGATGAAAGCAGGAGTGTCGCTCTGTGGCCTATCAGCTTTTCTTACTGCAACACCCAGTGCAGCTCAATGCTGCGGTCAGGCAATCACAGCACCGGTAGTTTCGCAGTCCTACCGTTTGGATTACCAAACGGTCTATGACGAACAGCAGATGACTGCATACAGAATGACATACGAGACGGTGTATGACACCAAGACGTACACGGTACAAAAACCTGTTTGGGAAACGGAGACTCGAGAACGACGATACACCGTCCAACGACCAGTTTGGGAAACTCAGAATCGTGAAGAGCGATACACTGTCATGAAACCTGTCTATGAAACAGTGGTTCAAGATCGCAGCTATAACGTTGTACGCGACGTTGTGGAAACAAGTACGCGTGAAGAACGATACACGGTGATGAAACCCGTCTACGAAACCAGCGTGCAGCAGCGGGTAAGTACAGTTCGTCGACCAGTTTACGAAACCTCAGAAAGGCAGGAGGCGTATACGATCGCTGAACCTGTTACATCAATGAGAACTGCCTACTCTGTCAGCAGTACTCCTGTTGATACAGTGACCCCAGTAGTCACACCTGGCTATACGTCACTTGGCTGGCAGCCCCGCGTGAGCTACTTCAATCCTTACACGGGAGTGACATCCTGGAGACGAGGCGGGCTTGGATGGAATGTTACCCCAGGCGTCGTTGTCAATCAGGTCAATCGTGTTTATCAGCCGACAGTGACTTCTGTTCAGGTACCACAGACAGCCTACGTGAACCGAGTTGTTACTCGAAAAGTACCGGTCCAGACTGTTCGCTATGTGGATGAACAAGTTGTCCAACAAATTCCGGTACAGACATTGAAAATGGTTCCAGAGGTCCAGGTTCGACAGGTGCCTGTTCAAACAGTCCGAAAAGTAGTTGAGCGAGTTGAAAACAAGGTTCCGGTGCAAGTGTGCAAATATGTTGCTGAGGAGCAGGTGCGACAAGTGCCTGTTCAGGTGCTCAAGTATGTTGCCGAACAGCGCGTAGAACCGATTTCGGTACAGGTATGCAAATATGTTGCTGAACAACGAACCGCTCAAATACCACGAGTCGTCGCAAAACAGATCCCTTACTCATATGTCGTTCGCAAACCTCGTACTGTTGTGACACGCGTGCCCCTTGATCCGTGTGGAAACCCACTCCCTGTCGCACAAGGTGTTGCACCAGTACCTGCTCTTCCTCCAGCTACGACTCCTCCAATGACCCCGGCGAACTCGACAGCCCCTACATTGGCTCCTGCTACACAGGCACCAGCGACTCAGGCGCCCGTCCCAGGCAATGGCCCGATAAAGACCTTTAGTGACAGACCCACTGATGTGCCCCCCTCAAGTAATGAGGGGTGGAAGGATTCAGAATTGAACCATGTCAATCCAGAAACTGGATCTTCTGCGTCTGGGGGAAAACCGATTCAAGCAAATCGACCGACCGGAGACATTGACCAGAAAATTCCAACGCCAGCAGAACCGACACCAGCTGCTGGTACGTCACTGAAACTTCAACCAATTCCAGCACCCCCAACAACACATACGACCTAGGATCGCTGGGTAGCGGTTACGACCACATTATTCGGTTGCGTTGGTTCTGGTGTGCTTCGTCCTGCAGTAACAATTTCTTTGTACTGCTTCGTCATCTCCTCAAGTCGATGCAACGAGTCATGTACTACCAACCGGTTCATGCATAACTCTCATCATACGTCGGTTGCACTATACTATTCCTTCTTGATTGTGTCTGAGTCACAAAGCGTGATGCATGAACACATATTCCCTTCGATCTTTCAACTGCTGAAACAACATGCAGTTGTGCCTTACGACGCATTGCCCTGTGAACGATCAATATCTTCTTGGTGTCGACTTTTCATCTGCACCAACTCACCGCAAGCCAATTACTGTTGCCGTAGGCTTGATGCCAACGACCACTGATCCTGTCTATCGACTCCAGACCATTCGTGAAATTGAAACACTTGAAGCGTTCGAATGCATGCTTACTGAGCCACTCCGCTGGATTGGTGGTTTCGATTTACCATTTGGGCAACCACGCACGCTCATAGAACATGAGCGATGGCCAACACAATGGAATGAATTCGTACACTTTTTCTGTGGACAGTCACGAGAATATCTCCGGGAAACATTTCGCGACTGGTGTAATGCTCATCCACCGGGAAATAAATTTGCCTGGAGAAAGACTGACAGGCCAGCAGGGTCAAGCCCAGCAATGCGATGGACAAATCCACCAGTTGCATGGATGATGCATGCAGGTATTGGACGGATGCTTGAGGCCGGACTCGCATTCCCAGCACATCGCTATCCTCGCAAAAGAAGTCACATCAAACGCATCGCTCTTGAAGCGTATCCGGGATTCACAGCACGGAAAATCATCCGTGGTTCATACAAAAGTGACTCTCCAGCGAAGCAGACACATGAACGAAAGGATCGAAGAAAACTGATCCTTGATGCTATTTCAACTGGCGAAGCCGGGCTCTCAATTTGCCTTGAGGCCAACCGCAGGTGGAGGCAACGAATTATTGCAGATGCTCGCGGTGACCTTCTCGATGCAGTTATCTGCAGTCTGCAGGCTGGTCATGCAGCATTGCAACGAAACTTTGGACTCCCTCGTAATCTTGATACTCTTGAGGGCTGGATTGCTTCGGTACCCGTGAGGTAAAACGAAGATGTGAGAAGCTTCCTTTTCCTTCAACCGCATTGAATACTACTGAATATGACACCGCCAGGAACCGATGTCGAACAATCAGCCTGTTTGCCCGGGTCCCAATTACCAAATGACTCACAGTCATTTGAACTCTTTCCAAAAAATTCGCTTGGTGTAAGTCGGCTGTACACCGTGGCGATGATGGCGGATGTTCTTGGTGTGAGTCAGGCAACCATTCGCCACTGGCGTCGAAACAAATTGATCCGCGCGACACGGTCCTCCGACTCCATTGATTGGTATGACTATTCAATGTTAGTCGTCGCAAAGGACCTATCACGATTGCTTCTCTCGGGCCTCTCACTTCGTGAACTGAGTCATAAAATACACCTTTTCACAGAGGGTGATGAACTCCGTGTTGCTGAAGTCATTAATAGGATTGTCGTTGATGGCCATAGACTTAGTCTTCGTCGTGATGACCTTCTTCTGTCTGCTGGTGGGCAGATGCAGTTAGATTTTTATGCCTGTGGTATTCATGCCGACATGGATCAACCGTCATCACAGACTGTTGAGCAACCCTCGACACTCACGATTGTTCCATTTCTCAACACATCTCATTCAGAGATCGTTGTTGAATACCAAGACGAACACGCACCAGACATCCCCTCTTCAGCAGAACTTTTGGATATTGCAGCCGATCTCGAGGCAGCAGGAAATTTTGTTGAAGCCTCTGAGGCTCTGCGCGCGGTACTTCAAGCAGACGGCCCCTGTGCATCAGTTACCTTCATGCTGGCAGAAACCTTATACCGTGCAGGTGATTTGGCTGCGGCGAGAGAACGATACTATACGGTCATCGAACTTGATGAAGATCATCTGGAGGCCCGTACCAGCCTGGCCTGTGTTCTTGCTGAACAGGGCGACGTAGAATTGGCAACCGCTGCCCTTGAAGGTGTTCTTAAGCAACAGCCTGACTACGCCGATGCGCACTGGCACCTCGCCGGAATTCACACGGAGACCGGGTGTCAGGAAAAAACTGAACACCATCTTCTTCGCTTTCTTTCACTGGCACCTGAGAGCCCATGGGCCAATTTGGCCCGCGAAAAGCTTTCTCAAGACAGTCTCCTTTCGAGCCCCGATGCAAGCGATTGACTCTCATGCTAGCCAGTCGTGTATGACACGACCGTGAACATCCGTAAGACGGAAGTCCCGGCCGCTGTGGCGATACGTTAGCTTTTTATGGTCAAGTCCAAGGAGGTGAAGCATTGTCGCCTGAAGATCATGGACGTGAACGGGGTCTTCGACTGCTTGAAAACCAAACTCATCTGTCGCACCATATGCCTCACCACCTTTCACGCCACCTCCTGCCATCCAAACTGTGAATCCGTGGTGACTATGCTCTCGTCCTGCGGCAGTTTTCGTTCCCGCATCACTGGTCAGTCCAACGGTTCGCGTGCGACCAAACTCACCACCCCACAGCACGAAGGTGCTATCGAGAAGACCAAGTCCTACTAAATCATCAAGCAATGCACCAATTGGCTTATCTGCTTCACCGGCAAGCTTTCGATGATTTTTTTCAATTTCCTGATGACTATCCCATGGCTGACCAGCTCCATGCCAAACCTGAACATACCGGACGCCACGTTCTACGAGCCGCCTTGCAATGAGTAACTGCCGACCATGCGGTGTATCCCCATATCGATCAAGAATATGTTTCGGTTCTTTGGTGACGTCGAATGCTTCCCCTGCTTCAAACTGCATTCGCCAAGCGAGCTCCATACTGGTGATTCTCGACTCCAGCGCAGCGTCATTGTTTCTCTGTTGAAGATGTTTCCGATCAAGCGCTGCCATCAACTCAAATTGCTCCCGCTGCACTTTTTCGTCCAGTACCGGGTGGCGAATACACTCAACGAGTTCATCTACTTTTTTCTTTTTTGTATCGATATACGTTCCCTGAAACACACCTGGCAGAAATGCACTCCGCCAGTTTGCTGTACCGGATATTGGGTATCCACCAGGAGACATGGCAACAAATCCTGGCAGATTTTGGTTTTCTGTTCCTAGGCCATATGTCACCCAGGCACCTGCTGACGGTCGAACGAGCCTCCCATCACCACAATTCATAAGTAGCAATGACGGCTCGTGATTGGGCACGTCTGCATGCATTGATCGAACAACGAGTAATCGATCTGCATGCCGGGCCACCGATGGAAAGAGTTCACTCACCGGCAGTCCACTTTCTCCATATTGTCGAAACTGAAACGGTGACGGCAACGCTGCTCCTGTTCGTCGCTCCGTTTTCAACGCTCCTGGGATTTCACGACCAGCATATTCTTCAAGCTTTGGCTTGGGATCAAATGTATCGATATGACTTGGGCCACCATTCGCAAAAATATGAATGACTGCTTTTGCACGAGCAGGAAAGTGTGGGTGCCGTGCCGCAAGTGTATGTGGATCTTGTTGCTTCAGAGTCGGCGGCTTTGCATGAAGGCTCTCTTGAAGAACTGTTGAAGCAGCCATCCAGCCGACACCAAGACCAGAACGCATGAGTAGTTCTCGCCTTGAACAATTTTGAAATAGATGGTGGTAGTTCATAATCTCAGTCTTCATCGAAATCGTTGATCAATCAACATATTGAAATTCCGCTGTTATCATGAGTGCTTGAGCCAGTTGAGGCCACGCACCAAATTCATCTGATGATGAACCTTCTGCTCGTTCTATCCAATCCTGCGCCATGTGAACCTCCTCCCTGCGGGGGTTCCTAGCAAGGACGATCCTCCAGAGTTGTTCAATACGTGCTTGAGTATTGGATTCATCTGGCAAGCGATTAGCCACTTTTTTTGCAGCGTCAATCACAAGCGGGGAGTTCAGCATGACAAGCCCCTGTTGGGGAACAAGAGTAGTAGGCCGAACATGTACTGCCGTGTCTGGGTTGGCAACGTCGAAGGTCCTCAAAATTCCAGGTATGTCCTGTCGATCAATCCAACTATAAAGCGTTCGCCTCTCGCCGTTACTTGGATCAAGTGGATCAATGCCCGGACCACCTCGTGAAGCGAGTTGAAGTGTACCTGCAGCCATGAGAAGGCTGTCTCGCCACGACTCCCATGAAAGACGCCGACGACGAGAGCGGCTGTAGTACGTATTCTCTGGATCACTGGCAACTGTCTCCAATCGTGCCATTGATGATTGCCGCCAGGCCTGACTGGAAATGATCTCTCGATGAAGCCATCGTGGGCTCCATTTTCCCTCTTCAATAAATCGCTTGGTGAGGTCATCAAGTAATTTCGGATGAGTTGGAGGCTCACCCCGCAAACCGAGATCTCCTGGGGTAGAAATCAAACCTTGACCAAAATGATGGGTCCATACCCAATTCACAAAGACACGGGCTGTTAGGGGGTTCTCCGGGTCGACAATCGTGTCCGCAAGATCAAGGCGACCACTTGTTCGTTTGTCAACAAAGTCCCCGCCAAGAATCTTAGGAACCCGTCGATCCATTTTCTCTCCACGCCTCCCCGGACTCCCTCTCAAGAAGACAAAACTCTCAGTCGGCTCGGACTTGTCAACAAGGACCATAGCCCGCGGAGGGCCACCTGGTGTGTCTGCCTGGTGTGCGAGAACACTCCTTTTTCTTTTTTTATGTTCATCCCGTTCCGATCGCTTCGAGACACTCTTCCACTCATTTTCGAGAACAACAAAGGGGGTTCCTACTTTACCGAATACTAACCAGAGCGAATGGAGATCTTTTGACTCCTGAATCCGACTCTTTGCTTCTTCATTTTCATTGAAAACAGCCCTCGCAATAAGACGGCCGTATGCAGCTGCAAGATCTTTCAGTGAATGAGGCTTTGCAGAACTAAGTTCCTGTTCAACGCACATATTGAGGTCAGGAATAGATTCAATACATTGATTCAGTATCTCGTCAGCATTGGATGCAAGCCTGTCATCTGGAACCTTAGAAAGCTGAACCCAAGGACCAAGAATAGGATGAGTAGGACTTTTGTTACGAAGAAGCCTCACCAGCCGCCCAAGGATGATAGACCTGATCTCATAACCATCCTGCATTTGTGGCAATCGTCCATCCTTCTTTTCTGACGGCCGAGCAACTTCGATCAGGTAATCTGCCGCATGGGCAACCGCCTCTCGGAGGGCTCGTTCATAGATTGCCTGTTCATGGTCAACAAGGTTCTGCTCAAGTTCTGCCATCTTTTCAGCAAATGCTTTGGCTTCTTGAGTCTGCGGGGGCTCTCCAATAATTGGCAATTCTTCAGGCGTTTCGGTACTGGCAAAGATGCCATGAAGAGCATAGTAATCGTCGATGCCGATTGGCTCATACTTATGATCATGGCAGCGAGCACAGGCAACAGAAAGCCCCATAAGCCCACGAGTTACAAGATCTATTCGATCATCGATAATATCATGAACATTGCCACGAAAGGTTCGGCCAACTGTCAGGAAGCCAAGTGCCGCGAGATCTTTTTTTGGTACACCGGGTGTAATCAGGTCGGCTGCCACTTGCAGGGTGACAAACCGGTTGTATGGCACATCATCCTGAAAGGCTTGCACGACCCAGTCCCGATACGTCCATGCAAACGGACTCTTATTTGACTGCCCCCCAAAGGCATAACCAATCGTGTCTGCATAGCGAGCCAGATCAAGCCAATGACGAGCCCAGTGCTCTGCGTGCTCTGTTGAATTCAGAAGACGTTCTGCATACGCACGGTAAGTGGACTCACTCGGATTTGCTACAAATGCTTCAACGTCATCAACAGAAGGAGGAAGGCCTGTGAGATCATAGGAAAGCCTTCGAATAAGTGCGTAGGGTGATGCTTCCTCGGCAGGCTGAATTCCTTGTTCAAGCATCTTCGCAACAAGAAACCGATCAATTCGATTCCTTGACCAGTTTTCACGAAGATGGACTGGCAACTCTTCAAATAAAGCTGATGGTTCATACCGAAGGATCGGCTGAAATGACCAATGTGATTTTTCTGCTGCTGCAATCCTCTCCGCTATTGACTCGGTTCCATTTGAGAGTGGATTCTTCTCGGACCCTGCTCCGCTCCAAGGAACACCACGCTTCACCCATTCTTCAAGTATTTTTATTTCCTCTGCAGGAAGTCTTCCATCGGGTGGCATTGCCATGTCACCGCGAGACCTAATGACAGTAATAATCTTACTCGCATCAATATCACCGGGCGTGACTACGATTCCAGCATCACTACCTTTTAAAACGGATTGATAGCTGTCCAGCCTGAGTCCTGCCTCTGAAATTTCTTCAGAGTGACACTCATAACATTTGGCAACCAAAAGTGGACGTACCTTTGTCTCAAAGAAGCGTTCTTCATCATGAACGCTTGCTTTTGACCCAATTGAAAAAGAGGCCCCTGCAAGCAGAGTCACCAAGAAGGCTGTTTGGACAACTAGTCGTTTTTGAAGTGGATACACTCTTTTTTCCGCATGAATAAAAATCGGCTTAACCCGTCTTCAATCATACTAATCTCCTTCACCGGACAAGTCTTACTTCTCGTTCGTATTTGAATGAAAACCAGCATTTTTAAGCCCGCTATATGGGTATTCACATCAGCCGAACAGAGGGGTAACAAGACAGTTACCACGTTGACTTGTTTTCTGAATGAACGAAGTGCTGACAGAGAAATTCGGGAAGCATCCGTTCACAGAACTTCAATGGCAATCAAACCCATAGCAAATCGTCATAGATTCATTCTGCGTTCACGCGTGAATGCGTTTTAGTAGCTACCCCATGGGCCTCGAATTGCGTGAACACCAAACTGCACGGTATCACTCGGGTGTTGAGGTGTTGGCATAAGTGGACGAGACCCTGGCGCGTAGGCAGCACCGGGGTATGGTTTACGGTACTGCTGGTAGAGAGGCATCACGCGTGAACTCGGTACACCCCAACTGTATTCACTCACAAACTCTGCCGTCGGTGGCACCACCAGTGGAACAGGCCGCCCGACGTCTGGGTTGTACCAGCCACTATGCCAACTCTTGTTTCTTCCCCTTAGAAAATATCGTTTTTCTGCTGCTCCATGACCTCCTGCATCAACAGCTTGTGAAAAAGTAACAGCAACAATGACAGCAATCACTGCACGGCTGAACAGTAAGAATAGGGAGGTCTTCATAAGTCAGCTTCTTTCCTTGCTGGTTTTGAACATCACACTTCGTAATTCTGTATTTACCACCAATAAACATGGGTATCGTTTCGCGTGCCCATCGCTCCGGAACAGCGTATGTACCGCCGTCGGTGCTGATAGAGAAACTCATGGGGCATGAACGGTGGATACGTAACCCATGTATGACCAACACGAGCTGGCACAGGTTGTGGTGACACGTAGAGCTGGGCTCCCACGCCCGGATACGGACCGGGAGGAATCGGCGGGTAATAATAGTTTGAGAACACATCTGGTACTGGGGCCTCGACACCCCCATTTATTGGGTTGGCATGAACAGACTGTGAAAACAATCCCGCAGTGATGACAGCACACAGCATCATGATGGCGAGTCGGGTTCGTCGAACACTCATTGTTTTTCCTCCATGAAAGCTCTCATTTCATTACTTTGATCGCCTGCCAAATCCCTCTCACGCACGAGGGCCGGGCACTCAGGAATCACAGGACGGCCCTCCATGGCCCTAAGCAGTGATCCATCACGATCCCTCCAGGGAAGAAATCCCCCTGAAAACGCTTCGGCATACCAGCCCCAGTAGCATCATGGAGACACCTGCGAAGCCATTCCAATAACCCCACGGATAAAGTCTGCCCCGGCAGACCTATCGGTACGGTTGGATTTTGAACAGGAAATATCACTACACTTTGCCTCACTTACCCGGACCACCGAAATCCGGACTTTATTCCAGTCAAATCCCCGAATTCGTAGAACTATGGCCGCTTCTTCAACAAGAACCAGGAAAAAGAAAAAAACGAAAGCCCGTTCCTCTCGTGGCACGACGACTCAAGAGAGTTCAGCCTCGGTAGCAGAGGTAAGAAGACCACGAACAAAACGGCGAGCCACTGCTCAGAAACTCGCGACCGGACAACGAGATATTTCGGTCAGTGAGTTCTTTGCAAAGAATCGCCACCTACTCGGCTTTGACTCTCCGAGAAAAGCACTGCTGACGAGTGTGAAAGAGGCTGTCGATAACTCACTCGACGCGTGTGAAGAAGCAGGCATCCTTCCCGAAATCTGGGTCCGTATTGATCAGGCCGGTGAAACTGGCAATCGGTTTGCTGTCAGCGTACAGGACAACGGGCCAGGTATCGTTCGAAAACAGATACCCCTTATCTTTGGAAAACTTTTATACGGATCAAAGTTTCATCGTTTGAGAATGAGTCGAGGACAACAAGGAATTGGTATCTCTGCTGCAGGAATGTATGGAGTACTTACAACCGGCAAACCGGTAAAAATTATTTCAAAGACTTCTCGTAAAGATCCAGCACACTATTACGAACTACGTATCGACACAAAAACAAACCAACCTGAAATTCTTAATGGCCGAGGTGCGGGTGTTGATATTCCACCCGGCAAGGCTGGTGATGCCATGATGCACAAGCGTGGCATCGAATGGGTAGCAAGAAATGACCTTGATGAAGACACTGAGCATGGAACGCGTGTCACAATCGAGATGGAGGCAAAATTTCAACGCGGTCGTGGCAGCGTAGAGGAATACTTGGAGCAAACGGCAATTGCAAACCCTCACGCCCGTATTCATTTTCAGGGGCCAGATGGGAACGATCGGTTGCTGGAACGAGCAAACCATGAACTCCCTCCAGAGCCAAAAGAAATAAAACCACACCCTTACGGTGTCGAACTTGGCCGTCTTGTCACGCTGCTCCAAGAGCAGCCAAAAATGACATTGTCGCAATTTCTCAACCAAAGTTTTTCTCGTGTATCACCCACAACAGCTCGAAAACTTTGTAACGCTGCGGATCTTTCTACACGTATTAGTACAGGCAAGCTGGGACGTGGTGAGGCCGATGCTCTTTACACAGCTATCCAATCAACCCGAATTCCACCACCCGCTACAGACTGCGTCGTACCAATCGGTGAACAGCGACTATTGGCAGGGCTTCATCAAGTCGTGCCTGGTGAATTTTTTACAGCTGCAACACGACCTCCTGGAGTCTATCGAGGAAACCCTTTTGTCATCGAAGCTGCCCTCGCATACGGAGGTGCTGTCGCTGCAAGAAAAGTTTCACTGGAAGCACTCACTGAACTTGCGGCTGAGAGTGATGCACGAAGCCTTCGCCAATTTCTTGCAACCACGTTTGGCGGTGTTGGCACAGAAGCGGCTGATAAAATTTTAAATGAAGCGAAGCTAGCACCTCGTCAATCTCCCTCAAAGCTCAAAAAAGCGGCGATGCGAGATCTCCACGAGGCTATGAAGCATGTCAATCTCGATGAAGGCCAAAGCATGAATGTCCTTCGCTTTGCTAATCGAGTACCGCTTCAATTTCAACACGCAGCCTGCGCAATCACGCAGACCATGTTGTCAACGAACTGGCGATCATATGGCCTCTCACAATCACGGGGAAGCCTTCCAAGCGCCCCGATCACTGTGATGGTTCACATGGCAAGCGTGTGGGTACCTTTTACCAGTGAATCAAAAGAGGCGATCGCCTCCTATCCAGAGATACAAAAGGAAATACGTTTAGCCCTCCAAGCGGTAGGACGAAAACTTGGCATGTACCTCAGGCGACGACTGAAAGTTGCACAGGAGGGCCAACGCCGAACAATTTTTCTTCGCTATTTAGGTGAGGTAGCTACAGCGGTTGCAACTATAAACGGGGGGAATCGGGAAAAAATCTACGAGGAACTCCTACGGGTTGCAAAGAAGAAAACATCCGAAGCAGATATTAAACTCGACGAATCTGGACAACCCCTGGAAGAACCTGAAGAACTTAACCTCGGCGACAACGTAATTATTGTTTCAGAGCATGACCATCAAAAACAAAATGATGATGAAGAGGATGAGGAAAAACCAAAGCCAAAGTTAAGGAAAAAGACAAAGAAGAAAGTAAGAAAAAAACGACGAGTGAAAAAGTAACAGTACGACACAGTTGTATTGCAAAGACTATACAACGAGCACACAAGCAGATCCTCGATCGAATTGTCGTCCGGAAATTCTTTTCTGAAAGACTTTTCTAGACACCTGCTTCCTCAAACCGCTCTTCGATTTCCCCCATTCCTTCCTCTAATCCTTCGATACGCTCGTTCAGCTCTTCGGCTACCCCTATTTCCTCTTCAAGCTCTTCAACACGCTCGTTCAGTTCTTCAATTCGCTCATTGAGTTCCATAAACCGTTCGCGAGCCTGCTCCATCATTTCTCGTGATCGATGCATACCCTCTTCGATTCGCTCGCGAATTTCTTCGTGTGTTCGATGAGCCTGCTCTGCCATTTCGGGTCGCTGTCGCATTCGGTCAGTCATGTCATCTCGCATGTGACGATCATGACCAGGACGATCAAAATTATGTCGTCGACCTTCTTCTTTCATCCTCTCTTCATTTCCAAAGTGCTCTGGCCCATGTGGTGGACGATACCCATTTGGATTGTGTCCACCAACAACACGATGCTCGATACGATCAAGGCGTGTGATCACTTCATCAAAACGTCTCATCAAATGATCCATTATCGGACCACCTTCGTTACTGAACTGTTTGTGATCGTGCATTGGCTCTCGGCCTCTATCAGGGCGATCTGGGGCACGCTCTTTCCGGGGCCTATTGCCTTGTTGCTGTAAACGAGGTGGCTCTTCTGCACTCAATCGCCACTGCGGAGCAAGGAACACAACGGCAAGACCAGCAAGTATGGTGACTGGAACGAATGCTGTTTGTTTCATTAGAAATTCCTTTATGCCAGAATAGTTCAAAGTTTTGTGTTTTTTACAAGATGTTCGTGTGGTCAAGTACAGTATGACAAGCAGCGAGCGAATTCTCATTCATCTAGTCGCCTCTTTATATGAACGATTCTATTTGGAAAAAGTTGCCCGATCCAGCACTTCTCGATTTTGGAGTTGATCGCTCGGGAACTGGCTATCGTCTTGAAAAAATGGGGAATGTTGTTCTGATTCGGCCCCTCCCCTCGACAACAGCCAGACAACAGAACCCAGAACTCTGGGAAGAGGCGCATGCCTTTTTCCGCGAATCGCGGCGAGGCACTGGTGATTGGGAGTTCACGGCTCCCCCGCCTGATCCATGGCATATTGAGTTTCCACTTCACGGCGGTCCGCTTCAGCTTCATGTGCGACCATCACCGTCAGGACAAGTTGGAATTTTTCTGGAGCAGTTACCTCAGTGGCAATGGCTTTCTAAAATAACGCCAAAAGGGAGTCGAGTGCTCTCACTGTTTGCACACTCAGGTGCAGCCACACTCGCCTTAGCCCAGGCTGGTGCTGAGGTAGTGCACGTGGACAGCTCGCGTCAATCGCTCCAACTAGCTCGAAGAAACGCCACGGCCTCTCATCTTGACGCCGCATCCATTCGATGGATCTGCGAAGATGCACAACGATTTGTCACCCGAGAAAGAGCCCGTGGCAACACCTATGACGGCTTTGTGCTTGATCCACCGTCATGGGGTCATGGCCCAAAGGGAGAAGCCTTCTCTATCGACAGGCATCTTGCATCACTTCTGACAGATTGCGCACAGTTACTTTCTCCAACGGCACAGGGGCCAATTCTTCTCACCGCACACTCCCCCGGATGGCATCATCAGCGATTGGCAACAGCACTCGCATCTGCACTTCAGGCGGTATCATGCAAAATGCTGCCAATCTCCAGTGGTCCACTCTCATGTATGGATCTTGATAGACGACAGCTCCTTCTCGGCGGGTTTGCTCGCTCGAGTGGTATTGGGGACACATCACAATAAGATGGTTTCAGCAAGGAGATCACAGAATTGTCAGTGCTTCAATCATTACCAACTACTGAAACGATTACGAGCCCATCGAATGCTCGTGTTCGATCCACGATGAAGCTGAGGGATGCAACAGCTCGGCGTCAGACGGGCCTCACCCTCATCGATGGACAACGGGAAATACAGAGGTGCCTGACTGCTAAAAAAGAAATTGTTGAAATATTCTTTGAAGCTGACAGATTGTCGTCCCTGCCAGACACTGAGCAGGAGATCTTTGCATCACTCCTTCACCAAGCCTCCGCCCAAGGCTGCTCATTGACATCACTGAGCAGCCGACCCTTTTCAAAAATTGCTTTCGGAAATCGCAACGAAGGGCTTGTTGCGGTTGCGCGTTTTCAAACTGATTCAGTAGCAGAATTTAAGCCTCGTCCGGATGCACCGATTTTTATTCTCGAGGGAATTGAGAAGCCGGGCAACCTTGGTGCAATTTTTCGCACAGCTGATGCGGCTGGCTTTGGTGGCATTATTATTTGCGGAAAAGGGACTGACGCTTCGAATCCGGCTGTGATTCGCGCTAGCTTAGGCACTGTGTTTAGTATGCCGGTTGCATGCGATACAACGCCCACCGTTATGCAATGGTGTATTTCTCGAAAACAAAATATTGTTGCCGCCACGCCCAATGGCACCACTCCCTGGCATGCAGTTGAATTTGCAAATCAACCGGCCATCCTGCTGGGCAGCGAGGCGAATGGGCTTTCTTCACTCTGGCTGGAGGCTGCAACAAAAAAAAACATAGCTTTAGAGACTGTTGCTCTTCCGATGCTTGGCCTTGCGGATAGCCTCAATGTTTCGGCAACAGCTGCCGTACTAGCCTATGAATCATTACGGCAGCGAGAGCTCTGACCAGAGAACTTCAACGTGAAAGAACATCAAAAAATGCCTCACGATAATTCAATAGACACCACCTCGCTTGCTACAGAGCTAACCACGACTCTGGAAGCGAATGGTATCGATGCCATGTTTCAAAAACTTGAGAATTCACTTCGTCATTCTTGTCGTTGGCACAGCCTCTTCGATGCCCATCTCTTACGAGCCCGTGCAACTCTCGGACTCCCTCTTGTTGGACCTCTGGCAGACGCTGATAAGGAGACTAAGAAAAAACTTGATGAGCAAACAATTGCTGCATGCCGGGAAGTTGGCTGGAAGTTTTTTGATGAAGGGCAGATTGCTTCCGGATGGATGTATCTACGAGCAGCCGTTGAAACACACGAGGTCATAGATAAGCTCAGCCAAATCGCCTCTCGGCTCCTTGAACAAGAAGAGTCTGTGGCTGATGAAGAAGAATATCAGCCGCTTCAGGAAATCATCCAATTGGCCCTCTGGGAAAACCTTGACCCCGCTCTTGGTATCCGTGTGATGCTGGCTGCTCAGGGAACCTGCAATGCCGTTACCGCTTACGAACAGTCTGTTGCTGGACTTCCCCCAACGCAACAGGAACCTGTTGCAAAAATCATGATCAACCATCTCCACGAAGAGGTGTTCGACAATCTTGCCAGAGACCTCATTGAACGTGAACTGGTTGATGTGAATCGAATCGATGAAATAAAGAATCGCCAAGGCACACTTGTCGATCTTCTAGAAGCTGCTGATGGTCTTTCGAACGAAGAAAGCATTCATGTAGATGCCTCACACCTCCAGGCAGTACTTCGATTTGCCAGAATATGTACTGACTCTGCTGACGTTCAACGCGCCCACGCTCTGGCATGCTATGCATGCCGCCTCCCGAAGGAATTCCAGTATGCGGGTGATACGCCATTCTCAGATTTCGGAGTAGCGTCGCGCCTCTTTTACTCAGCACAATTGGACAAAGAAGCTGATCAAGCCATTGCATTTTTTAGACAGGAAGCAGAACAGGCAAATGAGTATGAGGCCCCCACCGCCTGGGATGTGCTCGCAGTATTAGCAGCTCGGATCAATCGACCAGATGACGCACTCAGCGCCATTCTTGCTCGCCCCGCCGAAACAGGCCCATCCCACAATTCACCACTTGCTGCAACGCTACCGCCGCTTGTGGAACTATCACACAAAGCTGGTGGTGGTGAAAAACTACGAGCCGCATGCATTGAGAGAGATGATCTTATCACCTACGCTGCATCACTTGCTCGTGATAGTGCACCATAGAAAATATTATTTCGACACAGTTGGGGTCTGCTGTCAGTCAAGCCAGTATCGCGGCTTCAAACAATTCAACCAACCTCGTGGGCCGCAGGTATGACAGGCATATTCAGTTGTATAGCCACACTGCTTTGGTGACCAAAACCCTTTTCCTGGGGGCATCTGCCAGGGCGCGAGGAGATCGAGTGAGGGCGACTGAAAGCCTCCTCCGACCCACTCATTCCTGCAGTTACAGGGATCCGGATGAAACGGTTCATCACAAAACGCACCCCAATACCGTGGGCCACAGCCGGTATCACCACAGGGCGGTGTCTTCCCGCCGTAAGGGCCTTTGCATTTTCTGCACTCACCAGCCGATGCAGAACAAACAAATTGTCCTGTAGAACAAATAAGAACAGCACATAGTACGATCAGTTGTAGAGCAGTATTTTTCATACAGACGATATCGACAGACCACGTGTGACGCTGTTTGGGAAAAGAATTCCGCTGGTAACGACTCTATGGCTTCACCAGAGTCACAGGGTTTCCCATTTTCCACCAACTGCGGCAATAGAGTGAATTAACGCACATCCACAACATCGGCTGGGGCATTTGCAAGCGCTCGTTCATAGACTTTCTGATACTGCTGAGCACTCACCTCCCAAGACCAATCTTGCTGCATAACGCGATAGACAAGGTCTTGCCAAAGCGTTTTATTCCCATGGGCAGCGAGGGCACGCTGAACAGCTTCTTCAAGAGAAGCTGATTGAAAATCCTGAAAGACAAAACCGCTTGCCGTGCCATCAGCACGTGTCTGATCGTTGACATCAACAACTGTGTCTACGAGACCACCAGTGGCTCGAACGACGGGAATCGTGCCATAACGAAACGCATAAAGCTGTGCTAGACCACAGGGTTCATACTGGCTTGGCATGAGGAGAATATCCGCTGCTGCCTGAATCAGATGTGCGAATACTTCATCAAAACCGATCACCACATCAATAGCATCTGGATGCTCCGAGGCGACAACTTTTAGTGCTTCTTCCAATTGGGGATCACCAGCACCCAATACAACAAATCTCGCATTCCCTGATCCTGCCATACGGTGAAGAAGGTCGAGTACAAGACTGACACCTTTCTGTTCAGCAAGGCGACCAACAAATGCCACCAATGGGCGATCATCAGGAGCGGCATGTCCAAGCCGAGCAGCAAGTGCAACTCTCGCCGTATACTTCCCCTGCTTGAAGTCATCATCACTGTAATGCCGAGGAATCAACTCATCTGTTCTCGGGTTCCACGTCTCAACGTCAATTCCATTGACTATGCCAGTTAAATCAGACGCACGTCCTGCGAGCACTCCTTCAAGTCCACAACCGCCAGGGGCAGCCTGTATCTCCTGAGCATAGGTTGGACTTACTGTTGTCAATTGATCTGCAAAAACAATACCTGCTTTCAGCATATTGAGTTGGCCATAAAACTCGAGCTGCCGCCAGTTGAAGTACTTCCAGTGAAATCCGGTCAGAAGCATGTCCCAATGCCAAAACATTCCCTGGAAGGCCACATTATGAATTGTT
>ERZ802819.200-NODE-200-length-40525-cov-20.9783_pt1 | contig 40525 bp, 42 predicted proteins | sample MGYA00345647_ERZ802819 | MGnify/ENA primary metagenome ERZ802819 (study PRJEB30503, sample SAMEA104212355) | marine metagenome | biome: Westerlies Biome; feature: [SRF] surface water layer (ENVO:00010504) within the epipelagic zone...; material: water...
TGGTGATCGGGTGCTTGCTGACCCTTGCGTTCTCGTCTTAAGCGGCGGGCTTCGAAACCCGGCGGATATCGGTGCAAAAGCTGCCCTGCAGGGGAACACCTTCACCATTCACTGCCGTCGTGCTGCGCAAACGCAAATTCGCGCGCGTGAACCAAATGCGCTCCTGCACCAGAACACCATCGGGGCTCGGAAGATTGAGTTCCATGCTGCCGTCGGGCCAAAAGCGCCAGGTTCCCGCAGGCTCTCCATTGCGAGATAAGCCACCGTCCTCGGAAAACAAAAGGGTGCTGCTGACTCCACTGGGGGCTTGCACCACCAGCTGACCCAGGCCAGACGCTGGGGTGCTTTCACAACGCACCGTCAACTCCCCACGTTCACTGCTGTGCCATTCGTCATCTCCCTCCATCGACAGCTCGAAACAGCTGCGCAAACTCATCCATTGCCCATCACAAAGGGCAATGAATGCAGCTGGATCAGTAGGAGGGAAGGGTTGTTCACTCATCTGATCATTCTCTCAGCCAGCTTCACCAAGTGATTGGCAAAAAGGGATACGGCCGATTCCATCCATAAAGAGCCAAACGCTGGCGCCCCGGTACAGCGGCACCACGACGATGGAAGCCGAACACATCAGCGAGCACAAGGGTGTTAGCAGGACAGGTCACCGCCACGGGCTTTGGCAGGCCCAGGCTGGCCAAAGCCTCATCTCCAATCCGAAAGGAGCCGGAAACATTGGGCTGACGGCGATGCAACAGCGCCGCATCAGCGGTGGATTGTTCCCAGCGCAAACGAACGGGATCCAAACGATGACTGCCGGGGACGTACTCAAACGGGCCGTCGTCGCGCTCGACAGGACGCAAGAACAACCAAAACTTCAAGGCCCGAAAAAACGTATCGCGATGCAGATCTTTCTGGAGGTCTGGGGTTTCGCTCTCCTCCCCATGGACCGTGAGGTACACATCCACCTTGTGGTGATCCATCGGCAAACCAATCACCTGCCGAGAACAGGACGACAAGCGTGGGTCGAGGCACACCGCCGCCGCCTGGGGCAGCACCAATGGATCGACATGAAGGAAGCGGTTGAGGGTGCCGCCATCAAACCGATCAAATCCACCGGTAAAAGGTTGTTTGGGTTGGAATCCCACCCGATTGTTCACAGGCATCGGATGTTGAAGCGCAACATCGCTCACCCGCGATTCCACCTCATCACGCAACGCAGCAAATTGGCTCGGCGGGAGGAAGTTTTGGATCACAACAAACCCATCCCGCTCGAGATCGGCACATCGACCGGGTTTCAACCAGCGCCGCCAAGTGCAAAGGGTTTCGGCAAGTTCCACCCGTCGACGGTGCAGCTGAAACCGACGGTTCAGAGCAGGATGACCAACCCAAGGATCCCGAAAGCTCTTGGTGCGCGTCAGCAAAGAGAGCATGGTTGAAGCGTAGATCGGACGCAATCCCGGCTCAAAAATCACCCCCGCCATACCCCAACTCCGCCAGGCGATGGGGCTTACTCCGCCAATCAGGCACCACCTTCACAAACAACTCCAGATACACCGATCCATCGATCAACGTTTGCATCTGGAGCCTTGCTCCCTGACCAATCGTTTTGAGCATGGCGCCGCCCTTCCCGATCAAGATCCCTTTCTGGCTTTTCCGTTCCACCAGCACCGTGGCCAAGACAGCCGTCCGCCCTGGGTTTTTGCCCTTCGGTGGGATGTCTTCGACGCGATCGATCGTTACAGCAACGCTATGGGGCACCTCTTCACGGGTGTGGAGGAGCACCTGCTCACGAATCAATTCGCCTAGGAGCACGCGTTCCGGTTGATCCGTCACCATGTCGGGCGGATACAGCTGCGGTCCCAAGGGAAGCTGCTCCGCCATGACCGCAGAGAGCTCACGGCAACCATCACCCGAGATCGCACTGCAGCGATGCACCGGCCAATGGGTCTCAGCGAGGAGTTCGTCGTAGCTGGCGGCGGCCTGATCCTGTTGGTCAGCAGCCACCAAATCCCATTTGTTTAAAGCAACCAACACCGGTAGCGACTGCTGTTTCAGCAAATTGACGATGAAAGCATCGCCGCGGCCTGGCCGCTCACAACCCTCAAGGAGAAGCAACACAAGATCAACCTCTCCGATGGCACTGCGAGCGCTGTGGACGAGCCGTTCGCCCAGAAGATGATGGGGCTTATGAATTCCAGGGGTGTCGACCAGAACCATCTGGGACTCCTCGGTGGTGAGGATCGCGCGCAGGCGGTTGCGTGTGGTCTGAGCCACCGGCGATGTGATCGCCACCTTTTCCCCCACCAACTTGTTCAGCAGGGTGGATTTCCCAACGTTGGGACGACCGATCAGGGCAATAAAACCGGACCGGTAGTCGTCTCGCACAGGGGGTTGAACCATCGATTCAGTCTGGGGGTTCATCAGCCGGCTTTGGTTTCAGCCTGCTCCAATGCCGATCTGGGATCGCCACTCAGATCAGCCATCAAAAATTCGCGCGTTTCAGGCAAAGCAAGACGCAAGTTCGATTCAAGATCGAAATCCACCTGCAACGAATCGGCCCTTAGATCCAAGAGGTGGCCTCCGTGCCGTCGATCATCAGACAGAAAATGCAAGTGATAGCCGGGGATATTCAGGCTGCTGGCATGGGTCGGGCTCCAAAATCCAACCAGGGTTCCCTGAATCGCCTGGTGGCGAAAGGTGGTTTGGGCCTTCGCTGCATCCAACAATGTGGCGCCTTCCTCCACTGGAGACACCGATCGCACCAACACCTGATTGAACGTTCCAGTGATGCGGATGGCAACGAAAAGATTGGCGCTCGGCCTGAAGGGATCCAGCAACTCTCCAAGCTGCTCAAGGCTCTGTACATCTTCAAGAGTGAATTGTTTTTCACTCTGAAAACGCGATGCAATCCAAAAGGGAATGCCTTCATCGAGGGGAGCCTGAATCAAGCTTCCATCGGCCCTGGCCTGCCAACAAAGTCCGTCGAGAAGGATTCCCTCACCATCCAGGTGCTCAAACGTCCCAATCCCAAAATCGCCGTGCTGAGGCAGATCAGACACTTTTAAGGCCTCTCCAAACACACCTTCCACCACGGCCGTCGACGTCGAAAGCTGCCAAATGGTGTGGTGCTCTAAATCGAGAAAATCACCGAGTGCTTTACGAATCACGGCACTGGCGCTTTCCCCCGTCTGCGCACAATGCTTCTGTAACGCCTGCCAATGGCCGGAAGGAAGTCGCAGATGAAGATCGTGATTCGAGGAACTGGGCATCAATCAATAAGGCAGGCCCATAGCCTGGCTGGAGTGGCAACGATGCGCCATGTCGAATCAACAGCCCACGTTTCAGCAGGCGATGGAGATCACAGCCACTTGGCTGCAGCAATGGGACAACGAAGAGATCAGCGATGAAGTGCTCGCCGATCGGATCGGTGAAATGGTGGCAAGCCGCGATGGGGCGCGAGGCTTTTTCGTGGTGACGCTCGCGGGAGACAGCGCATTAATGGATCGCATGCCCGATGTGGTTGCGGGGCAGCTGCGCAGTGCTGGACGCGATGTGGTGGACCTCAGCGTTCGCAATTTGGCGATGAGCACCGCGATGGCCCTGCATCACAAACGCAGTGGAGATGGCAACCAACAGGCCGGATCGGAGCGGGTCACCCTCCGCTGTACAGAATTACTTCGACTGTTGGAGCCGAACCTCGTGAAGGAACGGTTGGAGCAGCTGCTTGAAGCCACCATCGACAACGCTGGTGCTGACGTCTCCTTCTTGGAACGATGGGGCTACGACGACGAACAAAAACATGCAATCAGCAGCAGTGTGTACGCCATCGCCGCTACTTAGCGAGACAAAAAAACCCCAACAATGTCGGGGTTTTTATTGAATTTGATCAAAGAGTGATCGCTTAATCGCGACGACCACCACCATTCAAAACAATGATCAACCGAAGAATGAATATAAACAGGTTGATGTAGGTGAGGTACATGCTCAGGGCACCGGCCAAATATTGGTCGTCCCGATAGGCGCGGGGCATCGTGTAGAAGTCCACGAAAGCCGCACCAACGAATAGAACTGTTCCGAAGCCAGCGATCATCAGCTCAAAGCTGGTGCCATGGAACATTGCCGGGGCAAAAATCCCGCCAACGAACTGGACGACCATCGCCAAAATCAGGCCAATCAACCCGAGACCAACGACACCCGATAGGGCCTGGCCGACGCTGTCGCTCATGCGACGACCAACGACCGAGGCGATCACAAACGTGATCCCGGTCGCTAACGCGGCAGTACCAACGGCACCGACACCGGCTACGGCACCGGCAAAGGCCACCAGTCCACTGAGGGTGAAACCAGTGATCAAGCTGTAGACGGCCAGAAGCGGCAATGCCGTGGCGTTATTGCCCTTCATTGCCACATTTTGGGCAACAAAGAAGAGAATCAAATTGCCAATGAGTGCCACCCAAAACAGGGGCATAAAAATTGGCGTGGCGATCAAGGTGAGACCACCAAGCACTCCCAAGGAGGTGAGCACCATGCCTCCGCCCACATAAGGCAAGGCCTTATTGACGACGTTGGGGCCGACGAGGGCACTGGACTGTGCCTCGCGAATGGCCTGTTGAAAATTGCTGCTAGCTGGCATGTCGACCAGACCACATTGCTTTTAGTACTTTGACAGTGGTGGCAATGAGTTGGGGTGTGGATCTCCCTATCGACGCACAATCCGCGACGAAGGCCTAACGAACCCTTGTTCCTCTCGTTGCTCATCGAGGCGGGCATAGGCCTCCACAACCCTTTGCACCAAGGGATGACGCACGACATCGGCCGATGTCAAACGGCAAACGGCAACGCCGGCCACGCCATCCAACACGTCCGAGGCCTCCTCGAGGCCGCTGAGCTGATTGTGAGGAAGATCCACTTGGGTGACATCTCCCGTCACCACCATGCGCGAATACTCCCCCAACCGGGTGAGCACCATTCGCATCTGGGCTGGGGTGGTGTTTTGAGCCTCATCAAGGATCACAAACGCATTATTGAGCGTGCGTCCCCGCATGTAAGCCAGCGGCGCCACCTCAATCACGCCTTTATCTAAGAGGCCAGCAGTCTTTTCTGGTCCAAGGAGACAGTGCAGTGCGTCATAGAGCGGCCGCAGATATGGGTCCACTTTTTGCTGGAGGTCCCCAGGAAGGAATCCCAGCCGTTCCCCAGCTTCCACCGCTGGTCGCGTCAAAATCAGTCGCTCAACCTTCCGTTCCGTGAGCATGCGGACCGCCAAAACGGCGGCCAAAAACGTTTTCCCTGTTCCTGCAGGTCCGAGGGCAAAGGTGAGGTCGTGACGCTCCATAGCGTCCACATAACTTTTCTGTCGCAGGGTGCGTGGTCTCAAGGTGTGGCCCTGCGGACTCCGCACCAAAACTTGCTCTGCCATCGCCGAGTGGTCGTCACCGCGGCCTGTATTCAGAGCCCCCAGGGCCGATTGAAGATCAACGGACGACACCGCTTGACCGTCTTGCCAAATGGGGCGAACCAACTCGACAACCGACGCGGCTCGCTCAATCTGCGCAGCATGACCAGTGATCACCAATTGAAGACCCCGCAACACGACTGAAGCCCCCGTAAGGGCTTCAAGTCGGTGAAGAGTGACCTCTGCTTCCCCTGCAATGGCGAGAGCAGCTTCAGGATCAGGAAGGTCGAAGACGAAACGACCGCGGTCGCCCCTATCGGGTGCTGAGGTGATCAGCCTTCCGACGCTTCAGCATCGGCAGCTGGTGCTTCAGCTTCAGCAGCAGCAGCGGCCTTGGCCTCAGCTGCATCCTTTGCAGCCTGTTTTGCAGCAGCTTCACGCTTTGCCGTTTGCTTGGCCTGGCCAACGGTGACGGAAGGGCGAACCGTTTTTTCGATCAAACCACCACGCTCCAAGAGGGTGCGCACGATGTCTGTGGGTTGAGCACCCTGACCCAAACGTTCGCGAATGGCCTCTGTATCCAGACGGGTTTCCTTCGTTCTGGGGTTGTAGAAGCCAAGCTCCTGCAACGGGCGTCCATCCCGTCGAGACGTGCTGTTGCAGGCCACGAGGCGGAAGCTCGCTTCCCGCTTCTTACCGAACCGCTTCAGGCGGAGCTTGATCATCGTGGCCTTGGTGTGAAGAGTGGTGGGGGTTCAAGCCGGGCCATTCAGCCCGCCAAACAACCACCATACCGGTTCACCTTCAGAGTTCACCGAAGCCCTTCTTTTTCTTGGCTGGACGCTGACGCTTGGGGGGGCCACCCCGGCCAGGCCCTGCGGGCATTCCTCCTAGCCCTGGCATACCACCCATACCGGGCATTCCACCCATCCCCGGCATTCCTGGCATCCCAGGCATGCCACCCATCCCTGGCATTCCTGGCATATTTCCTCGGCTCATCTGCTGCATGAAGCCCCGCATTTTCTGGAAGTCAGCCAGAACTTTGTCCACATCGGCGGGTTGGTGGCCACTCCCGGTCGCAATCCGACGGCGCCGACTCGGCTGAGAGGCCAGCAGCTCCGGCTGACATCGCTCGCTTTCTGTCATCGACCCAATCATGGCCTCGACACGCTTGAGCTGGTCCTCGCCCTGCTTCAACATGCCGTCGTCGATCTTGTTCATGCCGGGGATCATTTTCATGAGCCCCCCGAGGGATCCCATCCTCTTGATCAGACGCATCTGCTGAAGGAAGTCAGAGAAATCGAACGACGCCTCCTGCAGCTTCTTCTGCATTTTTTCAACGTCGGCGAGTTCGACCTCTTTTTGAGCCTTCTCCACCAACGTGAGCACATCCCCCATGCCGAGGATGCGGCTCGCCATCCGCTCTGGATGGAACGGTTGCAACGCCTCTACCTTTTCACCGGTACCGATGAACTTGATCGGCTGACCGCTCACTTTGCGGATGGACAGCGCCGCACCACCGCGGGAATCGCCATCGAGCTTGGTCAGCACCGCCCCGGTAATGCCTACTTGCTCATGGAAAGCACGGGTCAGTTCAGCCGCTTCCTGGCCAATCATCGAATCCACCACCAGCAGCACCTCATCGGGCTGTACGGCGGAGCGAATTCGCACCATCTCCCCCATCATTTCGGTGTCGATCTGAAGCCGGCCAGCGGTATCGACCAGAAGGGTGTCGTACCCCTCCGCCTTCGCCTTCGCCAAACCGGCCGCAGCGATCTCTTCAGGCTTCGCGTCTGTTCCCAGACTGAAAACATCAACCCCAATCTGCCCACCCAGGGTTTTCAACTGCTCGATGGCAGCGGGGCGATACACATCGGCACCCACCATGAGGGAACGACGACCCTGATCTTTGAGGTGGAGGCCCAGCTTGGCCGTGGCCGTGGTTTTACCGGCCCCCTGCAGACCGGCCATCAACACAACCGTGGGAGCTTCAGAGGCTCGGGCAAGCGGTGCGTTATCGCCACCCATCACGTCCACGAGTTGATCGTGGACCACCTGGATGAACTTCTGGTCGGGGCTTACCCCCCGGACCACCTCAGCGCCGACGGCTTTGCCGCGCACCTCAGACACAAAATCCTTAACGACCGGAAGACTGACATCGGCTTCGAGCAGCGCACGACGGACCTCCTTAAGAGCCCCATCGACATTGGTTTCGCTGATCTTGTCCTGGCCTCTCAGCCCTTTGACAGCATCTTCAAAGCGGGCTGACAGCTCGTCAAACATTGCGGGACCATGACTGGCTCAATGCACTGATCGTAAAAAGCGGCTCGCCAATCGCTTAGGAACCGGAAATGTATTCATGCAATTTCCACTGTTCCCCATCCCGGCCCAGCACGTAGGTGACGGTCAACGCTCCTGCAGGTGTCTGATCAATGGTGGTTCCAGAGCGATCAAGTGTTTGATCGAAGTAGTTCACTTCAGCCTTCACAGCAATGCGCCGTGGTGTTCGGCTCACCACATCAACACTGGTAACAGAAGCCTTGATGATTTTTGTGTGGCCCAGCGCCGCGTCAGCGGTGCGCTCGGCTTGCACCCGTTGCAACAACCGATCGCGGGCAACGGTGGAAATCTGCTTCGAAACCGCTTCCGGCGCCGCGTTGGTCTGACCCGCTAAGGCCTTGGCTTTGGCATCCAACCAGCCCTGGAGGAGATCCTCGAGTTGCTTGTCCGAAGGAGCATCACTGGTCAGCGGCTCGATTGGGCGATCCAGAGGTTGCTCCGGTTGGAGTGTGGCGATCGGAAGCGACGTCTCATCGAGATCATCGGGGGCCAGTAAAACCGGTTCTTCCTTCACCACTGGCGACAGCGGTGGCGCCTCACTTCGCTGACGGAGCATCAGCGAGAGACCGCCACCAAAAGCTGCGACGACGGCCGCCAGCACCGCAATCTTGACCACGAACGGGCGTGGAAGTTGCGGCAGCCTGGGCAGTTGTGGCATTTGGGGGAGCGACAGGGCAGGGAGGCGGATACCGCGCGCCTCAAGCACCCCCAACGACTCCTCCGACGAGTCCTTTGAAGTGGACATCGAATCCAAAGCTTGAAGGCCAAGGCCCGAGGCAACAGTGGTCTCCCAAGGCAATGGCAGCGCATCGTTAAGCGGCGGGCGGGACGCTTGGCGATCCAATCGCTCGACGTAGTTCTGCACATCACGGTCGGCAAACCAAGCGTCGAGATCAATCGCCGTTGCATCGACATCGCGATAACCCGGCAACACATCCCGCCCAAGCCAAGCCCTGCAGTATTCACACTGCGCCGCCAAGCTGTCGCCAGGGTGTTGCACAAACCAAGCTTGTACGTCCGCATCCCGGATCGCAGCGAAGTGATGGTCCGCCTCACGCACATTGCCAAGCAATAAATCCAGACAGCCCAAAAGGGGCATCGGATCAAGCTCTGAGTCCGGCAGGAGTTGCAGACGCCCCCGCGCTTGCTCAAGGCTTTCCGGCTTGCGCCGGGAAAAACCAGCAGCCGTCAGCGCAAGAACAGCCAAAAATCCTGCTTCTGCTTCGCCCTCTTCCGACCAACGACTGAAGAGATCGATCTGTTCTTGCACCGTCAGAAAACGGCGTATTTGTTGGAAGAACGACTCAAAATCATCTTGGGTCATGGACCCGGCCGTCTCGGCGGAGGTCACAGAATCCGTTCCATCCAGCCCACCTCGGTGACTGACCAGCTGATCAAGCAGCGTTAATCCCTGTTGGTGAGAGGCCTGGTCACCCAAATCTCGACTGATCAGATCCAGAACTCTGAACGGAAGAAGCGCATCCAGATCGCGTTCAAGCAGGCGCTGCTGATCGGGCAACTTACCCATGCGCTGTTGTAACTGGATTCCTTCCACCAAAAGCTGCGCCGCCGATTCATAACGGCGCTGGCCCTGTTCTTCCACTGCCGCATCGCGACACGCCAAAGCGGCCAACAGGGTGAGATCAGCTTCCCGCCCACTGCCGAGCGCAGGTGCTTGGGGTGGCTGAAGCCCATGACTCGCCATCTGGAACGCCTCGAGGGCTCCATGGGCCTCCCAAAGAAGAATCAATCCAGCAACTTCACTGCTTGCTGGAAGGTCGAGTCCGACGGTCTCGTTGGGGTGCGATGCACTCAAACGAAGTAGGGCAGATTCGTACTCAGCACGGTCATCTCGATCGGTGAGCAGGTCAGCCGAACGACCTAATAATTCATTGCGCTTGAGCAGCGCTTCATGGGTAAACCCCTGATCAGGCGGGCTATCACAGCGAGTTTGGAGACGATGAAGGATGGCTGCCGCATCAGCGGACGGACTGACACCCAGCAGTCGGAAATGATCGATGGGCAAATCCAACAGCTTCACGTGTCGTAGGCGCGAACTTTAGTCAGTGTCTGGTGTTTTGCCTATTCCTCATCCGCTGGCCCTTACAGTTGCCGGGTGTGAATGAGCTGGTCATGGGTCAGGACCTCGCGGTGGACTCCGCTTCCATCGGTATCGCCGCCGCCGGTGCCCATGCCGAACGTCTGTCCAACCTGGTGACATCCCAACGGGCCATCGTTGATCGCGACACGGGCTTAGACCTCTACCGAGACATGACCCTGGGCCGGCGCTTTGAGGACAAATGCGCCGAGATGTATTACCGGGGCAAGATGTTTGGCTTCGTTCACCTTTACAACGGTCAAGAGGCCGTCAGCACTGGTGTTATTGGCGCAATGAAGCGCCAGCACGACTGGTTTTGCAGCACCTACCGCGATCACGTCCATGCCCTGAGTGCCGGGGTTCCTGCGCGCGAGGTGATGAGTGAACTGTTTGGCAAAGAAACGGGTTGCAGCAAGGGCCGCGGTGGTTCGATGCATCTGTTTTCGAAGGAACATCACCTCTTGGGAGGTTTTGCTTTTATCGCGGAGGGAATTCCCGTCGCCCTTGGTTCAGCCTTCACCAGCCGCTACAAACGTGACGCCCTCGGCGATGCTTCGAGCAACTCAGTCACAGCAGCATTTTTCGGAGACGGCACCTGCAATAACGGCCAGTTCTTCGAATGCTTGAACATGGCCCAATTGTGGAAACTACCGATCCTTTTTGTTGTTGAGAACAACAAGTGGGCCATCGGAATGGCCCACGACAGAGCAACGAGCGACCCCGAAATTTGGCGCAAGGCAGGGTCCTTCGGCATGGCCGGAGAAGAAGTTGACGGAATGGACGTTCTTGCCGTTCGGGCTGCAGCCCAACGGGCCATTGAACGAGCCAGAGCGGGGGAAGGTCCCACCGTTTTGGAATGCCTCACCTACCGATTCCGCGGACATTCACTGGCTGATCCGGATGAATTGCGCTCGGAACAGGAAAAACAGTTCTGGGCCAAGCGTGATCCCCTTAAAGCCCTCGAACGCGACTTGACCGAGGCAGGCTTGGTCACAAGCGACGAACTGCGTGGAATCGAGAAAGAAATTGATGCGGTGATCTCGGATTGCGTTGATTTCGCGCTCTCCGCTCCCGAACCTGATCCAGCAGAACTAACGCGATACATCTGGGCTGAGGACTAAGCCTCAGCCACGCCACTCCTTAAAAACCGCTCATCAAATGCCACTCGGCAGACGTCGGGTGAGATTGCGCAATTTACGAAGAGCCTTGAGCTCCACCTGACGGACCCGCTCTCGGGACACTTCCATCATTCGACCAATCTCGGCAAGCGTGTGACGCTCGTTGCCTTCTAAGCCAAAACGAAGCCGAAGCACATTTTGCTCTTGCTCACTGAGATGACTGAGCCAACGGCCAAGTTGCTCGTGATGAATGCGCTGCTCAACGATGTCGAGGGGCTCGTCCGCTGACGAATCAGCAATTAGATCGCCAAGGAAGCTTCGTCCTTCTTCTCCATTCACCGGAGCATCGAGGCTGCTGGTGGTGAGGGCCTGACGCAAGAGGGAATCAAGTTCCTCCACCGGGATGTCCATCGCTTCCGCAATTTCCAAGCGGTTCGGCATGGCACCAAGCTTGTGGGCCAGATCCAGACTGACTTTGCGAATCGTGGTGAGACGTTCACTGAGATGAACAGGGAGACGGATTGTGCGGGACTGGCAAGCAATGGCCCTGGTCATGCTCTGGCGAATCCACCAGAAGGCATAGGTTGAAAACTTGTATCCCCGGGTGGGATCGAATTTTTCAACAGCCCGTTCCAAGCCAAGCGATCCTTCCTGGATCAAATCCAAAAGCTCTAGGCCTTTGCCCTGATATTTCTTGGCAACGCTGACAACAAGGCGAAGGTTCGCCTTCATCATTCGTTCTTTAGCTCGACGACCAATGCGCAGCATTCGCCGCTGCTTGGTGGTGAGGTCTTCAACTTTGAAGTCCTTCGAACCGTCCTCCGTGAAAGCCATCATGGCTTGCACTTGATTCCCCAATTCAATTTCCTCTGCCGCCGTCAGCAGAGGGATCCTTCCGATCGTTGATAGATACCAACTCACAGGATCGCTACTACGGCGACGCTGCGTCTCGAGCGGCTTAGAAGCTGTGGACACCATGGAGGCAGCCCGAATGTGCAAAGACTTTCTTACGAAGAAACAAAAGAAGGCCTCTTTTTCAGCAACCCTTCAGATTCAGGCCAGGAAATCGAAACATTTGGGCTTAACAAATATTCCCTTATTCCCAAAAAACGGACTTATTTGGAGGAATCCAAGCAAGAGGAAATTCATCACTACCCGGATGGATTTGTATTCAATTGATACCTCAATGTGAGGGTTTTCATACAACAAGCTGCACCATCGGCTTGTTTTAAGGCAACTCAAAACCGAAATACATCTCAAGAAACTCAGCCCCCGCACGGGGTTTTAGACAATCAGCCAAGCAAAAAAGCCCGAGCCACCTTTCTTAACCAGGATCAGCCCAACGAGCGAAGACCTCGTTGCAGACGCGTCCGACCGAGCGGTGGTGGGGACAAAAACAACAAAACAGCCTCCAGCCCGATCCTCTCGGCAACGCTCTCATCGGCTGGAGACCAACCGATCGCGAGATTGGTGGCCAGGCACCCACCCAGAAGCTCACTATGGAGTGATCTGAGTGATCTCCCTGCGCCGCCGATGGCCCTTGGAACAACCATGACGGAGGCCGGAGAAGCCGCCCTTACCCGGCTGCGTCAATGGCCTGGGGAGCATCGCGTCGCCGTCGGGTTATCGGGCGGAGTGGATAGCTCCTTAACCGCTGCCCTGTTGGTGGAAGCAGGCTGGGAGGTCGAGGGACTGACGTTGTGGCTGATGAGTGGCAAAGGCGCCTGCTGCGCTGAAGGGTTGGTGGATGCCGCAGGCATCTGTGAGCAGTTGGGCATCCCTCACCATGTGGTCGATACCCGCGAGACCTTTCAAAAGGAAATCGTTCAACGACTCGTGGATGGCTACCAGGACGGCATCACGCCGCTGCCCTGCTCGCAGTGCAACCGATCTGTGAAATTTGGACCCATGCTCGAGTGGGCAGAGCAGGAGCGCAAGCTTCCAAGGATTGCCACAGGGCACTACGCCCGGATCCGACATGGCGGTAATCGTGGACGCCACCAGCTGCTCCGAGGCTTGGACTCCCGCAAGGACCAGAGCTACTTCCTCTACGACTTGCCGCAAGAAGCCCTCGGCAGGATCGTGTTTCCCCTCGGCGAACTGACTAAAGCGGATACGCGCATCGAAGCCGGCCGCCACGGTCTGCGCACCGCCGAAAAGCCTGAGAGTCAAGACTTGTGCCTGGCGGACCATCACGGTTCCATGCGTGCCTTTTTGGATACGTATTTGCCGCCGCGACAAGGGGAAATCGTGCTGAAGGACGGCACTGTGGTGGGCGAGCACGATGGCATCGAGCACTTCACCATCGGCCAGCGCAAGGGCCTTGGCGTGGCGTGGCAAGAGCCATTGCATGTGGTGAAACTCGACCCAGCCATGAACCGTGTTGTGGTGGCACCCCGGGCGGAAGCTGGTCGTCATGAGGCTGTTGTCGGTGCAATCAATTGGGTCTCCATCGATCCCCCCCTGCAAGCCATGAACCTTGAGGTGCAAGTGCGGTACCGCAGTGCTCCCGTCACCGCCCGATTAACGCCATTGCCCGCAACCGACGACGACCATCAACGCCAGCGGCCCCACCGCTGCCATCTGCTGTTTGACGAGGATCAGTTTTCCATCGCCCCTGGGCAAGCGGCCGTTTTTTATTCGGACGACACCGTGCTGGGGGGTGGATTGCTTCAGCGGGACTTCGACACCAACCAGGAATAAAAGCTGATGGCTTGGCGACGCTGAACCGTCACCTTGGCGAGTCCGGCCTGCATCGGTGGCAACAGTCGCTCCACATGGCCGTCGGCTGAAATCAGAGCCGTCGGCCCCGTATTCGCGACGCTGAGCAGGTCACGACCCGATTCGATGGCGCGCAGCTGCGCCAACGCCAAAAACTGTTGCTGCAGCTGCAAGGGGTAAGGATCGAGATTGGCGATCGAGAGCAGCCAATCCGCCCCTTCGGCTGCGGCCAAAGCCAGGGAGCTGCCATCAGCAATTTCGTAGCAAATGGCTCCAGCAGCAGGGGAATCGAAAACGGTGAACAGCCGCGATGCAGCGCCTGGATGCAGCCCCCCTACCGCCGATAAACCGGCGTTGACTCCCGGCGGGAGCGGCGGCATCCACTCCCCAATGGGCACCAGCCGATGTTTATCGAGCAGGGGAACTGGATGTTCAGCGCCAGGGGAAAAAAGCAACAGTGCGCTGCGCTGCTCCCCCCTCACCCAGCGGAAACCACCACTGATCAGGGGCACAGGTGGTGACCCCTGGGGCATACGCCAACGGGACGGAAGCACACCCTCCGGCGCCACCAAAGCATCCACCTGCTTGCCTTCTGCCCCCTGCAACGCTGCGAGCAAAGCCTGAGGAAGCTGACGCTGTTGCTCGGGATCCAACTTTTCACGGGTTGGCACGGCTGGCTGCCATACGGCCATCGAGAGAGCACCGGTCACTGGAGGTGCTTTCGCCAAAAGCAAAGCGCCTAGACCATGGGCCAGCAGAAGGCTGGCAAACCCGATCCATAAGCCATGACGGTTGGCGGGACGACGGTTGATGGCTCGACGCTCCACCAAGCCACAAATCCACCAGGCCCACATCAGCTGAACCACAACCAGGCCCCCGGAACCAAACCAACGGGACAAGCCAGCGAGCGGAAGGTCCCAGGGCAAGGTGCTGCCACCAACCCCGATCCAAAACAACGGCGAACCCGATAACGCCAGCTCAGCCCAGGCCCAAATCAATGCAAGAACACCCGCACGCCACCAGGGCGCCAATCGCGGAAACCAACGACGAGATTGCTGGAGCACCAGCGACCACACCGCCAGTAACGCCGCCGCACAACTGCCGCAGCTCAACCAAAGGGTGATCGCCACCGGAAGGCTCAACAGGGCAGGCACACCCATCCAGGTGAGTGGATGCAGAGAGAGCATCCAGGCATGGCTCACCAGAACAGCGAGCAAACCCCACGCGGCACACCAGCGGGTGCGTTCAGCGAACGACCACAACAACGTCAACGCAGGCAGCATCAGAAGGGGCCCGCCCAAAGAGGGGGCCAGCCCTGCGAGCACGCCGCCAATCAGGGCACGCCATCCAGCAGACAGTCGGAGATCGCCCATGGTCAGAGGGGCAAGACCAAGCCATCCTGAACGGCAGCCCTTTGCTGCTCCCCATGGACGCCAACCCGCTTCAGCAGCTTTTGCTCCGTGGCCTTGGCACCACCACCCTGGTGGCTGACCGGCTGCGCGGGGTGACCCAAGCATGGGTCAGCAATGGCCAACTGGATCCAAATCAAGCATCCGCCCTTGTCGACGACGTGCTCAAGGCTTTGCGGGGGGAGACCCCTGAGCTCGAGCAACAAATGGGACGAAACCTGGAACGCAACCGAGACAATCTTTTTCAAGACCTTGGCGTCCCAAGCCAAAAAGAAATGGATGAACTACGAGGCCGAATCGACCGACTGGAACAGCAGTTGCGTCAACTCAACCGGCCTGAATAAATCATCCCGACCCGCTGAGAGGCCAGAATTGGAGCATCCGACTCGGTTTTGTGCGCGACATCTTGATCTCCACATCGGTGTGTGTGGCTTGCCTGCTTCTGGCTTTTGTTAGTCAACTGATTTCTCCTTCCACGGTGACTGCTGCACCTCAGGCCCAGGCTGCTGTGGTGCGGTCCGAATCCAAAGCTGCCTTATCCAGCTTTGAACTCGACCCCGAAAACCCCAACCCAACGCTCTTCGCTATGGCGCCTGACAACAATCAAGCCGATGCATCGACCCTGGGTGGCCCGATGGAAGCTCCCGACACCCGCCTTCTAGCCAGTGGCTTGAAAATTACGGAGATCGAGGTTGGTAGCGGCGATGAAGCCACTGCAGGACAGACCGTTGTGGTGAATTACAGAGGCAGCCTCGAAAACGGCACCGAATTCGACAGCAGCTATGGACGCGGACCCTTCAGCTTCCCGCTGGGGGCTGGCCGCGTGATCAAGGGCTGGGAAGAAGGAGTCGCGGGGATGAAGGTGGGCGGTAAGCGCAACTTGGTCATCCCGCCCGACCTTGCTTACGGCAAGCGTGGTGCCGGTGGCGTGATTCCACCGAATGCCACGTTGCTGTTTGAGGTCGAATTACTCGACGTGAGGAAGTAGGCGGAAGCTAGGCTCATAGCAAGCAAATACCGATCCTTAAACGATGTTGCGTTCGGCCCTTAACGCCATTGTCTGCGCTCTGCCCGCTCCCGCCGTGGAAGCCCATTGCGATGGACCTTGTGGCGTCTACGACCCTGCTTCGGCTCGTGTTCACGCTGAGGCAGTGCTCGCGATGACTAAAAAGCTCAAGGCCTTGGAAGCACCTGCGGCAGGAAATGCAGCAGCTCTTGCCACCTACAACAACACCTTCTCCCGCTTCGTTGCGGTGAAAGAAGACGAAGCCCAAAAGACCAAGAAAGAACTGTTGATCCTTTGGACCGACTACTTCAAGCCCGAGCACCTCGCCACCTTCCCCGACCTGCACGACACCTTCTGGAAAGCAGCCAAGCTTTGCAGCGCCTGCAAGGTGCACATCGATCAGGGCAAGGCAGAGGAACTGATGGCTGCTGTTGAGAAAATCCACGGCATGTTCTGGCAATCCAAGGGCCGCAACGACGCCTGGGTCACCGCCTCCTGAGCCCCATCAGCTCATCCATCGCTCCGATTGCAGCAGCGGGTCTCCAAGACCTGTTGCTGCTTTTTTGTGGGCGGCGTTTGCTGCTCAAAGTGGAAGGAAGCTCCATGCTTCCCTCCCTTAACCCTGACGACCGGGTGCTGGTTCGACGGACCACAGCCGACACAGACACTCCACCCCTGGGAGCGGTAGTAGTGGCGTGGCATCCATCGCAACCCAGACTTCGCCTGATCAAACGTCTTGAGAGCCTGAGCAACGCTGGAATGATGCTGCTGGGCGATAACCCCTCCTCAAGCACCGACAGTCGGCAGCTCGGACCCATTCCCCGATCAGCTTTGATCGGCGTTGTTACATCTCGGGTAACTCCAGCAAAAAAGAATCAATCAACAAAAACTAACCAAAAATCACAGAATCAACTTGAACCCAAAACAGGGAGATAGAAGCAATATCACCAGATTTAAATAGTCGATCACAATCGACCGGATAGTAAAAGAAAGCCGCACCAAAGATCGCAAACACTCCTTAAAGAAGAACCCCTTCAAGCCAATTCGATTTGGCATCTATTTTGACAAAATTGACAATAAAAATGCCAACGGCTGCGGTAAAAATCGCCCCAATTGTTGGCCCACTGTGCTCAGAGACTTCCTCCGTCGCATCACTGAGCAAAAGGGCAATTGGAATAATTCCGATGGCCTAGAGAATGAAGCAAAACAGTGTTGACCAGCCCTGCATTGAGGCCAACTGCGTAAGGCCAAATATGATCAACGCTGGTATCAGCTTCCACCGTCCAGATGCCATCAGGGAATGTCATAAAAACGCTAGTCATGCCGACACTCGGATCAGCAAATTTGGCATCATCAATATGACTCGACTGAATTCAGTAGCCACAACTTGACTAGCTTTGAATTGATATTTGACTTAGTAGGGACATTCCAAAAAATTAGAATTTAAATCGTTCAGAACACAACAGCTGATGTTTTTTGCAACCAAATGGCGCCGGTTGCAATGGAGAGTGCACCCGTGCATCCAACCAACCACGGCAGCATGCGTGCACCACTGCGCAATGTGAGAAACGACAGGGTGCTCACAACAGCCGCCATCGCCGCAATCGATCCGCCGAGGTAGGCCAGTAAATAGGCAAAGGCACCCAAGGGAGGCAGCGCCAAAGCAGGAATCACGGCTAAAAGATGGCTCGCACCTGCCAGACCATGCAGAAGACCGAGGCCTGAAGCGGCATGGGCATGGCGACGATGGTTGCTCTGGCCTCGAACATGCAAATGGAGATGCCGATGAATCGAAGCACTGTTGTGATGGTGCTCATGGCTATGCAGCTTGAGCCCAAAAGCGGTACGCACCGCCAAGCCACCCACCACCAACAGAGCCACACCCACAAAGAATTCAGCCCATGCGGACATCGCTTCGATGTGGACAAGATCTTTCAAGCCGATCGCCGCAAGGGCAAGCACCACGACGCCGATCGAATGCCCCGCCCCCCAAGCCAAGCCGGAGCGAAGAGCTGCCACAGGCTGACGCAACGAAAATGGCGTCATCGCCACCAGATGATCTGCACCACCCACAACATGGACCGCACCAGCGGCAAACCCCGTTAGGAGGCTGATCAGCAAGAGCTCGATGCGATAGAAATCAATTCTGCAGGACTGAGCGACATCACGCCCCCACCAGTGCATGGAGGGCCGATTCCACATCCTCTTGCCTCATCAAGGCCTCACCAACCAAAACGGCCTCAGCACCAGCAGCCTGAACCCGATCGAGATCGGAACGCACAAACAATCCCGACTCGCTCACCAGCACCGTGGTGTCCAAATGCAAACGATCACGGAATTGATCCGCCAACAGCTCTGTCGTGGCCAAATCCGTTTCGAATGTGGTCAGGTCGCGGTTGTTGATGCCAATCAACGAAAAACCTCCAATTGTGAGCACCCGCTCCAACTCCGTGGCGTCATGCACCTCCACCAACACATCCAAACCAAGGGATTGAGCCACTTTGTTGAGGTAGCGAAGGTCTTGATCCGTAAGGATCGCGGCGATCAATAGCACCGCATCCGCACCAGCAGCGCGTGCTTGAAAAAGCTGGTACGGACTCAGAACAAACTCTTTGCACAGCAAAGGCAAATCAACGGTTTCACGCACCTGCACCAACACGTCAAAACCACCCTGAAAAAATTGCTTATCGGTGAGCACAGATAAACAACTTGCCCCCCCTGCGGCATAGGCCTTCGCAATGGCCACAGGATCGAAATCATCACGGATCACTCCCTTACTGGGGCTGGCCTTCTTTACCTCTGCAATCACCGCCGGCTTGATCTGTGCCCGCTTGAGTGCGGCAATAAAATCCTTTGTGGGTGGCAACAAGCTGATCTTTTTTTTCAGTTGATCTAACGGCACTTTCTGCCGCGCTAGATCAACTTCGCGATCCTTCTCCCAAACTATTTTTTCGAGAATATTGCGCGGCTTTTCATCGTCATGGGGAACGCCATACTCAAGGTATGAGACACGAATCTTGGGACTAGGCGAACGACGACGAATCTCCATAACAGTGATGTAAAAAAGTGAGGCGAAAAGTGAGTTAAATCTGGTTAGTAACCAATCAAAGACCGAATCAAGCCACCAATTGAGAAGCGGCTTGCTTGTAGGCCACTTCAACCACCTCACTCAAGGTGGGATGCGTATGCACCTCTTGGGAGAGTTGTGAAACGCTCTGGCGTCGTGCCACTGCATTCGCCACTTCTTGAATCAAATCAGCGGCATGCAAACCATAAATATGGGCACCAAGAACCTCACCGCTGGACTTGTTAAAGAGGAGCTTCATGACGCCATCACTATCAAGCTCTGCCAATGCTTTGGAATTGGCCTTGAAATAGCTGCGCACAGCGCCCAAGGGGAAATTGTCCTTTTCAGCAAGAGCCTTGGCATCAGCTTCCGTTAACCCAACAGAGCTGATCTCGGGATGTGTGAACGTGGCAGCTGGAATGCTGCGGTAATCGATGGTTCGCGCGTGGCCAAGGATGTTATCGACAGCCACTGTTCCCTGAGCAGCAGCCGTGTGGGCCAACATCAGCTTTCCGGTGACGTCACCAACCGCCCAAAGATGGGGGATTGGTGAATCATTCACCAACACACGCATCGCATCATCAATCGGCACGAAACCACGATTGGTTTCGATGTTTAAGCATTCGAGATTGAGCCCTTTGCTCGTCGGCACACGGCCGGTTGCCACCAACACAGCGTCCACCTCCAAGGTCTCAACAAACTCGCGGCTATTGAAGTCGGCCAGTTCAATCTGGACAGGACAACCAGGAGTGACTTTTCGAGCCAATACACCAGAGCGGGCATCGATGTCACGGCCTTCAATCAGGTTGCGGCGAGCAATCTTTGCGATATCTGGATCAAACGTGGGCATCACACGGTCGAGAGCCTCGATCATCGTGACTTCACAACCAAGGGCTGTATAAACATCGGCAAATTCCAAGCCGATATAACCGCTGCCGATGATGGCAATCCATCGAGGAAGCCACTCAAGGTTGATCGCTTCATCGCTTGTGAACACCGTCCGACCATCGGTTTCGATACCAGGCGGAACGAAGGGATCAGAGCCCGTTGCCAGGATCACGTCTTGCGCGGTAATGACACGGTCGACACCACTGGGTTCCCGCAATCCAACCCGCTGGGAGCCCTCAAGACGACCATGGCCGCGGAGAATGGTGACGCCTGATCGTTCGAGCGTCTTCGTGAGGTTGGTGCGAATCGCTTGCACCAATTGATTGGCGTGATCAGCAATTTTTTGACGTTCAAAGCGCACCGGCGCCGCGTGGATACCGAAGCTCGACAGATGCTTGTCATCGGCAAGCTCACGCACCTTTCCGCTTGCGGCCAGGAGAGCTTTCGACGGGACACAGCCTCGATTGACGCAGGTGCCACCCATGTCGCGCGATTCAATGATCGCCGTCTTCAATCCATGGTCGGCAGCATGCTTTGCAGCATCAAAGCCTCCATATCCGGCACCGATCACAATGACGTCGAAGTCGAAGCTGGCGTCGCTCACCCGAACTACTGCTGCGTACCCAACATTCTCGCTCTTCGTCGCTCCAAAAGAAGGGGAACCGCCGCAGCTGCCACATTTAACGACTCAACCCTTGAACTATGCGGGAGGGTGACCGCATGGGTGCAACAAGCCTGAAGGCGTGGATGAAGGCCAGCGCCCTCGGTGCCAAGCACCAACGCTGTGGGTTTCGTCCAATCCAACTCCCAATAGGGAATCGGACGAAGCGGACCGGAGGCATCAGGCACCAAAGTGGCCACCACCTGGATTCCTTGGGCCACGAGCAACCTCAAGGCTTGATCAAGATCGTCGATCGCCTTTTCTTGCTCCGGACCAAAGCGGCGATGGGGCAATTGCAACAGCGCCCCAGCCGATGCCCTTAAGGCTTTCCCCCCCAACGGATCCACTCCAGATCCCATCCAAACGCTTTGGACATCTGCGGCTAAGGCAGAGCGCAAAAGGGATCCGAGGTTTCCAGGGTCCTGAATACGATCTAAAACCAACCAAAAATCACAGGCTTTGGGCGGCTCCGGCAGCAGCCTTATGGGGCAGAGACAAGCCACACCATCGGGAGTCACGGTGCTGAGGGCAGCTCCCAGGACCGCCTCAGTGACACGTCGCCAAACAACAGACGCGTCCAACGCTTGGATTAGATCGGCGTGGCGATCAAACCAAGCCTCCGTTGCGATGAGCTCGGTGGGCTGTCCCCCGATCCACAACAACTCTTGAAGCAGATGCGTGCCTTCCAGAAGGATCAAACCCTCTGCATCTCTCCCAGGCCGGGACGACAACATTCGGAGCCTCTTCACCAACGGATTCCGCCGGCTACTGATCAACGGTTCCGACAAAACTCCCCTTTAAAAGGTGCTGTGCTTTCGAACTTTGAGGCCTTTATGCACACTCAGGTCTTCACCTTCAAGTTCCAAACCATTAATTGCAGCAACCTCGCCTTTTAATCCCTCGGCAGCCAAGTTTTCGATCAACTTTTTAATCACCTGGTCTTCCACCGTGGTTTGGTCGATGGAATCAGGGGTGAGGCGCTCTAGAAATCGGCCAACCTTTGAAGCCACAACTTCTGAAGCATTGGAAATCTTCAGGACGATCATGGATGAAAAATTGTTGGTCGCATCGTCAAGATAGTGCGGATGGGGAGACTTGAACTCCCACGATGTTGCCACCACTAGTACCTGAAACTAGCGCGTCTACCAATTCCGCCACATCCGCGGGCGTTGTCGTTTTAGCGACCGGACGACCTTACGGCATTGACGCATCGCCAACGACCAGCACAGACCAAAGCCATCAATCCAGTTTGAATGCCGGCCGTCTAGACGGTCTCATCCACAATTGCGAGTATGCAGAAATCGTCAGTTGTTAGAGGACATGGTGGTGGGTGTAACTGCGTCTCAACAGAGTGTCACCCAGCATCTGAACGTCAAAGGCGGTCAACGTTTACAAGGCACGTTGACCGTGAGCGGAGCCAAGAATTCAGCCCTGGTGTTGATGACAGCCAGTCTTCTGACCGATGAAACGGTCGAGTTAGTCAATGTTCCAGACCTAACTGACATTCAAGGAATGGGCGACATTCTGGGTGCGCTTGGAGTGCAGGTTGAGCGCAGTGATGGTCGGGTGGCTCTAACTGCAAAACAACTCACCAATGCAGAGCCTCCCTACGAACTCGTCAATAGCCTTCGCGCCAGTTTTTTCAGCATTGGCTCCCTTCTCGGTCGAATGGGTCACGCCAAAGTGCCTCTCCCCGGTGGATGCCGTATTGGAGCCCGGCCCGTTGTGGAACACATCCGTGGACTTAAGGCCCTTGGCGCAGTCGTCAGCGTCCAACACGGCATCGTGACGGCTTCGGCAAAAGGGTCCAACCGACGACTCAAGGGCGCTGCCATCGTTTTGGATTGCCCCAGCGTGGGCGCCACAGAAACAATTTTGATGGCCGCCGTCCTCGCGGAAGGCATCACCAAAATCGAAAACGCTGCTCAAGAACCCGAGGTTCAAGACCTTGCCAACCTGCTGAATGTGATGGGAGCCAAGGTGACTGGCGCAGGGGGACCCGTGATCACCGTTGAGGGAGTGCCATCACTTCGTGGTTGCCGCGGTTACGCCGTGATTCCTGATCGCATCGAAGCCGGCACCTTTCTCATGGCTGCTGCGATTACCCGTTCCAGCATGTGTGTGGAGCCGGTCGTACCAGAGCACATGAACGCTGTTCTTCAAAAATTGCGTGATTGCGGTTGCTCCCTTGAGATCAACGGCAGAAGCATCCAAATCACCCCTGGGGACATCGTCGCAACAGACATCACAACCCAACCTTTCCCTGGCTTTCCGACCGACCTGCAGGCTCCGTTCATGGCCCTGATGTCAACGGCGAGAGGCACCAGCGTGATCAGCGAAAAAATCTATGAAAATCGGCTTCAGCACGTTGCTGAGCTGCAACGCATGGGGGCTGCCATTCGCGTTGATGGCAGCACGGCCATCGTTCAAGGCGTGCCCTCCCTCAGCGGTGCACCCGTCACCGGCAGCGATCTTCGCGCAGCGGCGGCGATGGTGCTGGCGGGATTATCAGCATCCGGCACCACTCAGGTGTCGGGTTTGAGCCACCTCGATCGTGGCTACGACAACGTTGAAGCCAAACTTCGTGGTGTAGGCGCAACCGTTGAACGCGACGGTTTCTAAACCAGTCCGTTGAATTCCTGAAACGGGGACGTCAGTCCATACAATTGTCGTGCGGGAGCATGGCGGAATTGGTAGACGCAGTGCACTCAAAATGCACCGACTTCGGTCATCTCGGTTCAAGTCCGAGTGCTCCCACTGCAATCATGGGCACCTACAACCGTTATCCACTGACTTTGGTCAGTGGACGCGGCTGTTGGCTTCGCGACGATCAAGGGCATCGATATCTCGACGCGGTGGCTGGAATCGCCACTTGCACGTTGGGCCACAGCGACAGAGCGATGCGTCGTGCGCTGAAGGATCAGCTGAATCGACTGCAGCACGTTTCCAACCTGTATCAAATCCCAGAGCAAGAACAACTGGCCCGCTGGCTCGTCGACAACAGCTGCGCAGATAGCGTTTTTTTCTGCAACTCCGGCGCTGAGGCCAACGAAGCGGCCATCAAGTTGGCTCGCAAGCACGGCCATCAACGCCTTGGCATCGAACGCCCGGTCATTCTGACGGCAGCGGCCAGTTTTCACGGACGAACCTTGGCAGCCGTCAGTGCCACGGGTCAGCCGAGATATCACAAGGGTTTTGAACCCATGGTGGAGGGTTTCGAAACCTTCGAATACAACAACCTTGCCAGCTTTGAGGCCTTACTTGCCCGTTCGGAAGCCAATGGCCCAAGGGTGTCGGCTGTCTTGATCGAACCGCTTCAAGGGGAAGGGGGAGTCATTCCCGGCGATTCAGCCATTTTTCAAGCGATCCGGCGCCATTGCAGCCAGAGAGAGATCCTGCTGATCTTCGACGAAGTGCAAGTGGGCATGGGCCGTAGCGGTCAACTTTGGGGTTATGAGCAGCTTGGGGTCACCCCTGACGCGATCACCTTGGCGAAAGGCCTCGGCGGTGGCCATGCCATCGGTGCCTTGCTGGTAAACCAACAATCCGACATTTTTGAACCCGGCGACCACGCCAGCACCTTTGGAGGCAATCCTTTTGCCTGTCGAGCCGGTCTCACCGTGGCGAGAGAACTGGAACGACGTCATCTGCTCCGCAATGTGCGCGAGCGCGGTGAGCAGCTACGCCACGGACTGGAAACCCTGGTCGAACGCTTCCCCAACGTGCTGCACCAGGCCAGAGGGTGGGGTCTTCTGCAAGGTCTCGTGCTTCGAGACGATTGCGAACTCAATGCCGGAGCTGTTGTGAAAGCGGCTCTCGATCAAAAACTGCTCCTTGTTCCAGCAGGTCCGAAGGTTGTACGCATGGTGCCTGCCCTTGTGATCTCCCGTCGAGACGTGTCTGCACTTCTCGCACGCTTGGAGCGCACACTCCAACTGCTTCAGGCGTGACGCACCCCCCGGACGCTGCGCTGCACCGTCTGATTCAGCGCCTTCTGCCACCGTTTGAACAACGGGGCATGGATTTATCCCTCGAACGAATGCATCGCGTTCTCTCTGCACTGGGAGACCCTTGCGGCAACACACCCGCCGTCCAGGTTGTGGGAACCAACGGAAAAGGGTCGATCGCTTGCATGATCCACAGCGGTTTATCCGCAGCTGGTGTGAAGTCCGGACTCACCACCTCACCCCACCTGGTGAGCTGGTGCGAGCGGATTTGCATCAATCAAACCCCAATCACGCTGGTGGAACTCCACCAGCGGTTACAAGCGCTGGAACCCTTTGCGGAAGAGCACCACCTCACCACATTTGAGCGGTTGATCACCGCAGCGTTGATGCACTTCGAAGCCCATGATCTGGATTGGCTGGTGCTGGAGGCAGGACTCGGTGGCCGCCTCGATGCCACCACAGCCCACCCCCAACGTCCGCTGATTGCCGTGGGTGCGATTGGCATCGATCACCGCGAACATCTCGGAAACACGCTGACGGCCATTAGCCGAGAAAAGGCAGCGGCCATCAGCCCCGGCGCCCACGTAATCAGTGCTGCACAACTGGATCCTGTGCGTGCCGTTTTGGAGGAGCACACACGCATGGTGGGCGCCACCCTCGAGTGGGTTGAGCCACTACCCGACGCTTGGGATCTTGGCTTGCCAGGAACCCTGCAACGACATAACGGCGCCGTCGCCTATGGCGCTCTCCAAGAGATCCGGAGGTTGGGCGCCAACATTTCGGAGCCATCCATCCGGGAAGGGCTCGCCAAGGCCCATTGGCCCGGTCGCCTTCAAACGGTGCTCTGGAACGAGCGACCGATCCGTCTGGACGGAGCGCATAACCCTGCTGCCGCGGCCCAATTAGCCCAAGAACGTGCGAGCTGGTGCGATCGCCAACAAGCTCAGATTTGGATTTTGGGAATTCAAGCCCACAAACAAGCCCCCGAGATGCTGCAGCTTCTGCTGGAACCCAACGACTTCGCCTGGATCATCCCCGTGCCAGGACACCAAAGTTGGACCCTGGATCGTTTATCCGACGCATGTCCAAACCTTGCCAATCAAATGGGACGCGCCAATGACGTGCTGGAGGTGCTGAATCGGCTGGCCTCAGCACCTGGCTCTTGGCCCAATCCATCTCCACTCATTGCTGGGTCGCTTTATCTGCTCGGTGAATTGATGGCCCAACGGATTATTGAGGCAAAGTGAAAAGGGTTATGGACCAAACCGTGATGCGCCATTCGGTTTTGCGAGCAGCTCTGGCAGTCGCGCTCATGGTGTGTCTCTGGGTTTCGCCCAGTACCGCCGTCGCCCTCGACACCTCCGCCGGTTTTGGATTGCAAGATCGTGCCCTGTTCCAGGAAACGGTCGATTACACCCTCACCAACCAAAGCAACGGTGATTTTCGGGGTCAAAACCTGGCCAACACCTCATTTGCTGGCGCGACAGGCCGGGGGGCCGATTTTCGCGATGCAAACCTCCATGGCGCGATCCTTACGCAGGGGGCTTTTGCTGAGGCAAACTTCCGCGGCGCCGACCTATCCGATGCCCTGATGGACCGTGCCGATTTCGTGGCCTCGGATCTACGGGATGCCGTCCTGATTGGGGTGATCGCTTCAGGCAGCAGTTTCAGCAAAGCCCTCATTGAAGGCGCCGATTTCACAGACGCTCTGCTGGATCGTGACGACCAACGACGCCTCTGCCGCGACGCCGATGGCATCAATCCAACCACCGGCGTGTCCACCCTCGACAGCCTGGGGTGTTGAGCTTCGTTCAGCTGTTTTGAGCACGCTCGAGCCAACCGCGCAGTTTGCCGGGGTTCATCAAACCATCCGGGTCAAAGCGCTGTTTAGCCGAAACTTGATCACCGTCGACAACGCCAAGCCCTCCATCTTCCACGGTGATCACATGGGGGTTAAACACAAAAGCGCCATGGGCACGACAGTCGTCCATGAGCTGCTCCAACAACTCAGCCCCACGCCAACGCACAAGGGGTAAGGCCGCCACACGCACGGAACCGTGCTGCTTCACAAGCTCGAGATGCCACAGCAAATCATCGCCCCAATGGTCTCGAAGCGCCTGCATGGCAGGGAGTTCTGGTTGAGGTAACAGCATTTGCAGGTACGTCCAACCCGGCTCCGAAGCGCGCATATGCAACGTGGTGTGATTCCAACTCAGTTCCCGTAAACCATTACCAGCATTGAAATCCTCTGGGCCAAGATCCTGCAGGTCAGCCCCGGCATGAGCGGCCAACCGCTTCAGGCTTGCGATGCCATCCGGGGCCACCAACAACAACAACCTGTGATGCCCCCTGGCAGGGCCACTCCAGCCAGGCAAGCGCTCCAAAACGGGGGCCTCTAGGGCCGTCGCGAGCTGGAGCGACACAGCGGAACGTCCACACGCCAACAACAAGGCCACGGCATCGGCCCAATCCATGCAGTCGATGCAGACCTGATGCCAGTTCACCGCAGGAGCCGTGGACAACGTCAACGCCGTAATGATCCCGTTCGTGCCGTAGGAATGGTTTAGTGCTTCCGCCTCAATTTCATCCAATTGATGGCAGTGGGCATCCGTCGTCATCGGCACGACCTCAAGACCCAACAAGTGACCTGGATCGCGCAAAAATCCCCAGCGAACCGAACCGATCCCCCCCGATCCCCCCGCAACAAATCCACCCACCGTTGCGCTGCGCCAAGTACTGGGAAGCAAGCGCAGCTCACGGTGATGGCGGCGTAGCTCCTGATCCAGCTGACTCATTTGGCAACCAGGCTCCACCGTGACGATCCCCGTGGCGGGATCAAACCTGCGAATGCGCTGTAAACCAGTGGTGAGCATCACCACCCCGCCTTCGAGGGGAACGCATTGCCCGTAATTCCCGGTGCCAGCACCCCTCACCGTAAGAGGGACCCCATGTTTGGTACACGCTGCAGCCAACTTCTCGACGGCGGCCACCGACTGAGGGCGAGACACCAACTGCGCTCGAGCCCCCGCGAGCTTGGGACTCAGCACAGGCGAGTAGTCGTATGCATCGCGGGAACATCGCAGCAACTGGCTCGGATCATCCTGAAGATCCAGTTCAGAACTATTGGCGAGATCATGTCTTAGAGCGAGAAGCGCATCGGCGCGAGTCATGGCTGCAGACCGTTCACTTCAACGGGTCTAACCGTTACGTGGACGCGAATGTCGGCGACAACCATTCACCTTGAACAAGCACACGCCGAGACGACGACCCGCGCAAGACATCCGACCAGCTCGTTCCCTTAACCGCCACGAAATCGGCAGGAGCACCCCGCCGCAGCACCCCATCCCAAGACAGGCCAAGAACGCCGGCCGCCGCTGTCGTGAAGGGAGCCAAACCAAGACGCTGCCAAGGCAAAAGCTGCGTGAGTGGAATGGCAGCAGCCATCAACGCCAGAGGATCGAAATCACCAGCGGGGAACCAGGGATCAGCGACGTTGTCGCCAGCAACGGCCACCCGGACACCAGATCGTTGGAGTTGACGGATGGGTGCCTGAGGCCGCTTCAGTGGAGTGAGGTCGGAGCGTCGCTCTAACAACCAGGCATTTGTCAGGGGAAGGGCAATCACCTGGAGATTGGCCGACATCATGCGCTCACCAAGCCGTTGCAACGCTGCCTGCGGCAGCAGCGAAAGGCTGCTGGCATGACTGCAGCTGATCGGCACCCTGACAGGAGTGATCTGCAGCGCCCGAAGCAGCTGTTTTACCCCTTGTGCCGGCGCATGGTCGGCTTCATCAATATGCAAATCCACGGCAAGGCCATGACGATCAGCCAAGCGAAGCAAAGCCTTCAACTGCTGATCCACGGCTGGCCCAAGCATCGATGGTTCCAGTACACCGCCCAACAACCCACCGCACATGGCGAGACGCCTGGCCATGGATTCAGCCTCAGCGCTCGTCCAAAAGGCAAGGGGCGCAAGGGCAACAAGTTGAAGCTCCACCCGACCCTGCCAACGCCTTTGGAGCAGCTCAAGCGCCTCCCAACTCGACGCAGCGGCAGGGCCACCACTATCAATGTGGCTACGGACGGCTCTCAAACCCTGCGTGAACGCTTGCTGTAGAGCCCTTTCTCCGCGGGACAACACCACCTCAGTCGAGCGAGATTGATGCTCCACCAAATTGGCCTTCAATGCCCCCTCGTAGGTGCCGAAAAGATTGGGATGGTCCTGCCACGTGAAGGCTTTATCGAGATGCACATGGGCATCAACAAACCGTGGCAGCACCACATGTGCTGGTGGAGGTTCACCCGCATCCAGAGGCCGTAGATCCTCCAAGATGCCCTCACACCAATCGATTTGAACAGGAGTGAAACCCTCAAGCGTGCATGCCGGCACAGAATGATGAGCCGGAAGCTCAAGCAATCCCCGCGGGATCCAGGCTTGCAGGGAGTCGGATCGATTGAGGGTCTGAGTCACTGCTTCGTACCCGGATTCGTTTCAGCCCGCAGCACCACAAAACGACCCGCCAATCCGAGACTCAAGACCTCCACCTCGGGCAGACTCAAACCCGGCAACAACGTCTCAGCTCCAAGTTGAGTGACATAAAAGCTGCCGATTCCGAAGTTCCAACGCGTTGTGAAGCGACCGGCCAAATCAGCAAGAGCCCCTCGCTGCGATGTCACCAGAGCGGAACAATCTTTGACCCATAACCGCAGCAACATCGATAACGCGTTTTCGTCGCAAAGTTCTGCAGCAGCGAGCAGCACCAACTGATCACCGGCATGGGCTTCGTAATCATCAAAGGACGGGTTGGTCCAAATGAGCGCCAGAGCCCCAGCGACACCAAAGCTCGCCGCCAGCAATGCCGTGACGGGCGGATGCTGACGCGTGAAAAAGCGGGACACTTGGTGAGCCGTGGCACGAATTGGTAGATTCTTACCGACACGGCGGGTGTCGCCAAGTGGTTAAGGCAGCGGCTTGTGGTGCCGCCATCCGGGGGTTCGAATCCCCTCATCCGCCCTCAACTTTCAGCCTGGCCTGCATCGCTTCGTTCCCAACCGATTGGATGGCGTTAGGAATCAACCACAAAAGGTTTGCACCGCAATATCAGAAGATGGGGAGATGACAGCGACATCCCTGAAAACGTTGACCCCACCGTCGAAACAGGGGCTGGATCAAAACCGTCGCAGCTATTGGATTACCACCTTTGGCTGCCAAATGAACAAAGCCGACTCCGAGCGGATGGCAGGGATCCTCGAGTCGATGGGGTACAGCGAAGCGACAGCAGAACTCGACGCGGATTTGGTTCTCTACAACACCTGCACCATCCGCGATAACGCCGAACAAAAGGTTTACAGCTATCTGGGTCGACAGGCTCAGCGAAAACGGGACAACCCCAACCTCACCCTTGTGGTGGCGGGATGCGTCGCGCAACAAGAAGGTGAATCGCTACTCCGTCGTGTGCCTGAGCTGGATCTCGTCATGGGGCCTCAGCACGCCAATCGCCTCGAGACCCTTCTGCAGCAGGTGGATAGCGGGCAGCAGGTGGTCGCCACAGAAGAGCATCACATCCTTGAAGACATCACCACTGCCCGGCGCGACAGCGCGATCTGCGGGTGGGTCAATGTGATTTATGGATGCAATGAACGCTGTACCTACTGCGTTGTGCCATCCGTACGTGGACAAGAACAATCCCGTTTGCCTGAGGCGATCCGGCTTGAAATGGAGGGCTTAGCGGCCCAAGGATTTAAAGAAATCACGCTGCTGGGACAAAACATTGATGCCTATGGGCGCGATTTACCTGGGATCACAGCGGAAGGACGCCGTGAACACACCCTCACGGATCTCCTTCACCATGTTCATGACGTCGAGGGACTTGAACGCCTGCGGTTTGCCACGAGTCATCCGAGATATTTCACCGAACGATTAATTGATGCCTGCGCTGACCTTTCCAAAGTCTGCGAACACTTTCATATTCCCTTTCAAAGCGGTGATAACGCCTTGCTGAAGTCGATGGCCCGCGGTTACACCGTGGAGCGCTACCGCAGAATCATCGATCGCATTCGCGATCGGATGCCCGATGCCTCGATTAGCGCTGATGTGATTGTGGGTTTTCCTGGCGAAACAGATGCCCAATACCGTCGAACCCTGGATCTAATCGACGAGATCGCCTTCGATCAGGTGAACACAGCCGCCTATTCACCAAGGCCAAATACCCCCGCTGCCACTTGGGACAATCAGCTCCCAGAAAGCGTGAAAGTGGAGCGTCTCAAGGAAATCAATGCCTTGGTTGAACGCAATGCCCGGGAACGCAATACCCGGTATCAAGGTCGGACGGAAGAGGTTCTCGCCGAGGGCATCAATCCCAAGGACCCTGAACAACTCATGGGTCGTACACGCACGAACCGTCTCACCTTTTTCAGTGCCACATCACCCGATGGGCATCACTACCAGCCTGGTGATCTTGTGAACGTTCGCATCGATGCGGTGCGTTCCTTTTCTCTGAGCGGCACCCCCCTGCCCAGCACCCCCTGACCAGTAACGCATTGCACTGATACGTTTGGCGCTCTTGTTTCACGGTTAAGCCCGAGCCATGGAGTCGCGACCCACAACGATCGGTCTAGTTTTTGGCGGCTACTCCGGTGAGCACGAGGTCTCGATTCGGTCAGCGACCACCGTCATCCATGGTCTGCGAAGCGGTGAAAACAGTCAGCGCTACCGCGTAATTCCGTTTTACATCGACCAGGAAGGTCGCTGGTGGGGGGAGGCGTTCGCCAATCGTGTCTTGGCGAGTCAAAAGCCCATCGAGCCGCCTCATTCCATCGAAACCAAAGGATTGAGAGAGCTCCCCGAGGGCAGTGAAACCGTTCAGGTTTGGTACCCGGTTTTGCATGGACCCAACGGAGAAGACGGAACTGTTCAAGGCTTGTTTCAGCTGATGCGTCAACCCTTTGTTGGTGCAGGAGTCCTTGGATCAGCAGTGAGCATGGACAAGCTTGCGATGAAAGCAGCGTTCGCAGGTGCTGGCTTATCTCAAGTGCCCTACGTCGGACTCCATGCCTCCGAGCTCAATGATTCCGCCCGGCGTGAAGGCGTTTTGGATCGGATCGAAGCCGACCTGCAGTACCCATGCTTTGTGAAACCAGCCAATCTCGGCTCGTCCGTGGGGATCAGCAAAGTGCGCAACCGTGATGAGCTGGAAACAGGCCTCGACCATGCGGCGCAGCTCGACCCTCGGCTGGTGGTGGAACAGGGCGTTGATGCCCGAGAGCTGGAGTGCGCTGTTTTAGGGCGAGATCAGCTTCGGTCGTCTGTTGTTGGAGAAGTGCGCTTCGACGCCGATTGGTACGACTACACCACGAAATACACCGCCGGACTAAGTACAACGGTGATCCCGGCTGAGCTACCGGAAGGTGTCGCAGAGCGTGTTCAGCAACAAGCCCTCGAAGCCTGTGCAGCACTGGGCGTTGTTGGAATGGCCCGCGTGGATTTTTTCTACGACAACACCAGTCATCAACTCTGGATCAATGAGATCAATACCCTGCCCGGCTTCACAAGTCAGAGCATGTACCCCATGCTCTGGGAGGCCAGTGGAGTAACACTCGACCAGCTCGTGCACAAACTGGTTCAATCAGCAGGAGAATGAACGCAGCGTCCCCACTGTCCCGATGAGTCACGGACTGCTCTGGCTTCCACTGCTATTTGCCTTCGTCCTGTTGGCCTCCCTTGGTTGGTTGGAACGTCGACGTCAGACGTTGTTTCGCACCTGGGCCAAGGGGTCAGAACTCGCCAAACTTGATGGAAGCGGCGGAGCACAGCTCAAAAATGGGCAGCTCCATTGGAGCCGTTTTGAAGCTGGAAAATTTCAAGATCAGGGCAGCTTCGACGTTTGCAAACTCGAATTGGTTGAGCTCATGGCCCTCGCATCGGGCGATGCACCCCTCACCGATGAATCCCAAGGCCCCTGTCGCCTGAGGCTGGTGGGCAAAGGCTTGCAGATGGATGTGCCGTTTGCCGATGCCGAACGGGCCAGAAACTGGGGGGGCCAACTGATGGCACGCGCCCGCTGCGATCTTTGACCCGTGAGTCGTCCCCTCTCTCCGCAACTCGCACGACGTCGAGAACTGCGCCAGCGCAAACGCCGAGAGCTTGCTGTTCAAACATGGCGTGTGGTGATTTGTCTATTGCTCGGCAGCGGCCTTGGCTGGTTGTTGCTGCGCCATGGATGGACCATGGACAGCATCGACAACATTGTGATCAGCGGGGATTCAGGACTCAGAGCTGAACAAGTGGCCCAAGCGGGGCAATTGTCTTTCCCCCAGCCCTTATTTCAACTGAGTCCTGCGGAGCTGGAGCGCCAACTTCTCCGCGACCTTCCTGTGAAATCAGCAACCGTCGAAAGGCGCCTCCATCCAGCCCGCATCGAAGTCCATCTGCTGCGACAAACGCCGGTGGCTCGTGCGACACGACAACAGGCTGGATTACGAGAACGCGGAATGGTCGATGCCGACGCTCGTTGGATCCCCCTCAGTGCCAACTCGACAATGCCGATGCCGTTATCGGCTATCACCGTTCATGGCTGGAGGCTGTCTCAACGACCCGCCATTGCCCAACTCCTTCAAGATCGCAACCGATTTCAAGGCAAGCTCCAAACCATCACAGTGCATCCCGATGGAGCAATCAGCTTGCGGACCAGCAACACCGGTCGCATCGACCTCGGACAAGATCGCGGACGATTAAATGAACAAATTGACGCCATCATTCAACTGAGACGAACCCTGCCTCCGGACTTATTGAAGCCGAATCAGGGTTACCTCGATCTCACAAATCCCGACCGCCCCGAGCTTCAGCTACCCGTAACATCCGTTCCCGCTGAGGAAGCTCCAATCCCTTGAGTGAGAAACGCTGCACACCCGCAAAGTCGATCAACTTGTCTTTAGTTAAGGCTAATTCGAGCCAATAACTGCTCTCAGAGACATAATGCAGCCACACATCACTCAATCTGCCGAAGCGATGGAGATGGCGAGCGGTCGGACCTCCTTAGAAAGTGCTGGGATTCAACCCAGCCAGTCGGCTCGCATCGAGGTCATCGGCGTCGGTGGTGGCGGAAGCAATGCGGTGAACCGCATGATCCTGAGCGACCTTGATGGCGTCGCTTATCGCGTTCTGAATACGGATGCGCAAGCCCTGATCCAGTCGCAGTCCATTCACCGCCTGCAACTCGGCCAAACCTTGACCCGAGGACTGGGTGCCGGCGGCAACCCCACCATCGGCCAAAAAGCAGCGGAAGAATCTCGCACCGATCTGCATGATTCGCTGCAAGGCGCCGATTTGGTGTTCATCGCGGCTGGCATGGGCGGCGGAACAGGAACGGGTGCTGCCCCCGTGGTCGCGGAAGTCGCCCGTGAAATTGGTGCCCTTACCGTCGGCATCGTCACGAAGCCGTTCAGCTTTGAAGGGCGTCGGCGCATGCGCCAAGCCGACGAAGGAATTGCTCGTTTAGCTGAGCACGTCGACACTCTGATTGTGATTCCGAACGATCGCCTCCGTGATGCAATCGCCGGTTCACCGCTTCAAGAAGCATTCCGCAGCGCTGACGACGTTTTGCGGATGGGTGTCAAAGGCATTAGCGACATCATTACTTGCCCCGGCCTTGTCAACGTTGACTTTGCCGATGTCCGCTCGGTGATGACCGAAGCAGGCACAGCACTCCTCGGCATTGGCATCGGGTCCGGTCGCTCCCGTGCGATCGAGGCAGCACAAGCGGCAATCGCCAGCCCACTTCTGGAAACAGAACGCATCGATGGAGCGAAGGGCTGTGTCATCAACATCAGCGGTGGCAAGGACATGACCCTTGAGGACATGACCACAGCCTCTGAAGTGATTTACGACGTGGTGGATCCAGAAGCCAACATCATTGTTGGTGCCGTCGTTGATGAAGCGCTTGAAGGAGAGATTCACGTCACCGTGATTGCCACAGGCTTCGAAAACAACAAGACCTATCGCTCTGAACGCACGAATCGCGTCTCAAGCAATCCTTTATCGCCGCAAATCGCGGAGGAAAATGGAGCCCGGATTCCTGAGTTTTTAAGACGCCGGCAACAGGAAACCGAAAACCAGAGCTGATATCAGCATTGTTTGGTGACCCGGAGTCCACGCCTGTCCTGAGCATCCCGTGTGGCTGCTACCTTCCGGTCCTGACCAGATTTGGGCGTCAGAACCGCATGGGTCCGAGTCACTGCGATGCTAGCAATGTGATGCAGGGGAGAGCAAAAGTTTCATGCGTCCCTTCGACCTGATCCGTTTCAAGCAGAGCGGACGCCCGATCACGATGCTGACGGCTTGGGATTGCTTGTCGGCTGCCCTCGTTGAGGCGGCAGGGGCCGACGTGGTTTTAGTGGGGGATTCGTTGGGGATGGTGGCGCTGGGCCATGCCACAACGCTGCCAGTCACCCTCGATCAAATGCTGCATCACACCCTGGCTGTAGCCAGAGGGTTTACGGCATCCCATGACCAGCAGCCACTGCTCGTTTGTGACTTGCCCTTCCTTAGCTATCAATGCGGTCCAGACCTTGCGGTGGCCGCCGCAGGAAAACTGCTCAAAGAATCCTCCGCCGCGGCGGTGAAACTGGAGGGAGCGGATCCCGAGATCATTGCTGTGGTGGACCGGCTGGTGCGAATGGGCATCCCGGTCATGGGTCACTTGGGCCTGACGCCTCAAGCGGTGCATCGTTTGGGGTACCGACGCCAAGCCCTGGATCCAGTGAGTCAAGACCGGCTGATCGAACAGGCCTTGACCCTGGAAAAAACAGGTTGTTTTGCCCTCGTGCTGGAGCATGTTCCCGGTGAGCTGGCCGGGCGAGCAAGGCATGAGCTCGGAATTCCTGTGATTGGCATTGGCGCCGGAGACGACTGCGATGGGCAGGTCCGCGTCACAGCAGATCTCTTGGGCCTGACCCCACATCAACCTCCATTCAGCCCCCCCCGATTAAATGGACGCCAGCTTTGTATTGAGGCCCTCAGAGGCTGGATACAGGAGCACCAGAGCAGCTCTCCCACCACAGCACCACCTCAAGCAGAACCCGATTGCTGAGGGCCATCCCCTCTGGATCTTTTAAACACCAGCGACCGGCACGCCGCTGCATCAATCCCTCTTTGAGGAATGGAGCCCATCGCTCTTCCAAGGCTGTGATCTGAGCGGAGCTCAGATCGAGTGCGCCCAAATCCATTCCCTCCTCACGCCGCAAGCCCACCAGCAGCTGCTCATCGAGGGGCACTCCGATTCCACCCTCCGGTTCTCGAGGATCGTTTAACCACGCTGCATAGGCCTCACGGGTCCGCGGTCGAGCGACGCGTTCTCCCCATGGAGCGGATGTTGCCCCCATGCCAAATCCCCACCAACCGGCTCCGCTCCAATACACCCGGTTGTGCCGCGATGCATGGCCAGGTCTGGCATGGTTCGAAATTTCGTAACGGCGGAAACCCGCTTCGGATAGACGCGAGGATGTCAGTGCCATCAGATCGCACGAGACATCGTCGTCGGGCAAGGTCAGATCACCGTGATGAAGCCTGTGGTGGAAAACGGTTCCAGGTTCTACAGACAAGTCGTAGATCGAGATATGAGGCGATCCACAGGCGATGGCCCGATTCAATTGATGCCCCCAGTCCTCAACGGTCTGCCCAGGGAGGCTCTGAATCAAATCCAAGCTCCAGGAGCTCAGTTCACCAGACCGATGGGCATCGTCCATCCATTCGCAGGCCTCTACAAGATCCTTGGAGCGATGGCGTCGACCCAATTGCTCCAAGACCCCATCGTCGAAACTTTGCCCTCCAAGACTGATCCGATTCACCCCAAAGGCCAAAACTTCCTTCAGCTGATGCTGATCAAAACTGGCGGGATCCATCTCCAGCGTGATTTCCGCACCGTCTTGCAGGCCGTAGCGCAACCGAAGCTGACTCAGTAACTCGGCGATCTGAGCTGGGCTTAAAAGCGATGGAGTTCCGCCACCGAAGTACACCGTTGAAAGCGGTGGACCCGTTGGCGCAGAAGCGATCTCGTGATGCAAGACCTGGAGATAACTTTGGATCGAAGCACTCCCTGGTCCCTGGCCACCGCGGGCCCGATCTCCGAGGGGAACAACAGCAAAGTCGCAGTAGTAACAGCGACGGTGGCAGAAGGGAATGTGGAGGTAGGCGCTGCGAGGTGGAGCGGAATAAGGCATGCTTCGATTATTCGGACTGAGCTGCCACGACCTGAACCCATGGTGGATCCGCTCATCCTGCTGCTGTTCATCCTCTCTGGCTCAGCCGCTGGGTGGATGGGAATTCATCTCCTTCCGATCGGAGTGGTGAATGAAACCACCGATGCGGAACAACTTCGTTTGATCCTGACCGCGTCAGGCGGTGGCATCGGATTGATCGCTGGCTTGGTCTTCAAAAGGCTGCGGGTCAGCCTGATGCAGCAGGTCCGCACGATGCCGACCGACCTGCTCGTGAGCCGAGCCTTGGGATTAATCCTGGGCTTGCTGGTCGCCAACTTGTTGCTGCTTCCAGTGTTGCTGCTGCCTTTCTCTGGCGGCGTTGCCTTAGTGAAGCCACTTCTGGCAGTCGTCAGCAATGTGTTTTTCGGAATTTTGGGAAGCAACCTTGCCGAAGTGCACGGTCGCACCCTGCTTCGACTGTTCAACCCAGCCAGCACAGAGGCACTTCTTGTGGCCGATGGGGTGCTCACCCCTGCCACCGCAAAAATCCTCGATACAAGCGTGATCATCGATGGACGGATTCGCGGCATGCTCGCCTGTGGTCTGTTGGAAGGTCAGGTGATCGTTGCGGAGTCTGTGATCGATGAGATGCAGCAACTGTCGGATTCCACCAACATTGAAAAACGGGCTAAAGGGCGACGAGGACTGAAATTGTTGAGAGATTTACGTGAAACCTATGGCCGCAGGCTGGTGATCAACAGCACCCGGTACGACGGCAAAGGCACCGACGACCGATTGCTTCAGCTCGCAGGCGATACCGGCGGAACGTTGGTGACGGCAGACTTCAACCTGGCCCAAGTCGCTCAAGTGAAATCCCTCAAAGTGATGAATCTGAGTGAGCTCGTCATTGCGCTTCGCCCAGAAGTACAACCCGGTGATGAACTCAATCTGAAAATCGTTCGGGAAGGCAAAGAATCCAGCCAAGGGGTTGGCTACCTCGAAGACGGAACGATGGTGGTGATCAACGATGCGCGGCAACTCATTGGTCAGCGTCGTCCTGTCGTAGTAACCGGTGCCCTACAAACGCCAACCGGTCGCATGGTGTTTGGTCGGCTCGAGACCAACAAAGACAGTAAAACCACTGTTAAGGGGAAAAGTCAGGGCAAGACTGAGGCCAAGACCAAAACTGATCAAACCACGACTCAACGACCCATCGACCCCCGCTAGGCTTTTTTCACTCGAGATGATGCGAGGACATGACCACGTCTGCTCCTTATTACGGCGACGGCGCCGCAATGAGAACGCCTCCTCCCGATCTCCCTTCTTTGCTTCTCAAAGAACGGATTGTTTATTTGGGGCTGCCACTTTTTTCCGATGACGATGCCAAGCGTCAAATGGGCATCGACGTCACTGAATTAATTATTGCCCAGCTGCTTTTTCTGGAATTTGATGATCCAGAAAAACCGATCTACTTTTATATCAACTCAACGGGAACGAGTTGGTACTCGGGTGATGCCATCGGCTTTGAAACAGAGGCCTTCGCCATCTGCGACACCCTCCGCTACGTCAAACCTCCCGTACACACGATTTGTATCGGCCAGGCCATGGGAACCGCGGCAGTGATTCTGTCTGCAGGAACCAAGGGTCAGCGGGCGGCCCTGCCCCACTCCTCCATCGTTTTGCATCAGCCTCGCAGTGGCGCTCAGGGGCAGGCCACCGACATCCAGATCAGAGCCAAAGAGGTTTTGCATAACAAGCAAGCCATGCTTGAGATCCTCTCCAACAACACGGGGCGCACTGTCGAAGAGTTGAGCAAAAATTCCGACAGAATGAGTTACCTCACCCCCCACGAAGCCGTCGAATTCGGCCTCATCGACAGGGTCTTGAGTAGCCGTAAAGACCTCCCTGGCTCAACAACAGCCAGCTAATCGTTTTCGTTGTCCATCTTTTTCACCACTTCCCCGACCTGACCCATGCCGATCGGTACTCCCAGCGTTCCTTATCGTCTTCCCGGCAGCCAAATGGAGCGCTGGGTCGACATCTACACCCGTCTTGGTGTGGAGCGAATCCTTTTCCTCGGATCTGAGGTCAACGACGGCATTGCCAACAGCCTCGTTGCCCAAATGCTCTACCTCGACTCCGAAGACAGCAGCAAACCGATCTATCTATACATCAATTCTCCAGGTGGCTCCGTCACCGCAGGCTTAGCGATCTACGACACCATCCAATACGTCAAAAGTGAGGTGGTCACCATCTGCGTAGGACTCGCAGCCTCCATGGGGGCTTTCCTACTGGCGGCCGGTACGAAGGGCAAGCGGGTGGCTCTACCCCACAGCCGGATCATGATCCACCAACCCTTGGGTGGTACGAGTCGTCGTCAGGCCAGCGACATTGAAATCGAGGCCCGTGAAATCCTCCGCATGAAAGACATGCTCAACCACTCGTTGGCAGACATGAGTGGCCAGACATTCGAGAAAATCGAAAAGGACACGGACCGCGACTACTTCTTGAGCGCTGAAGAAGCCATGGCGTACGGCCTCATCGACCGTGTGATTTCTCACCCGACCGAAGCCTGAGCCAAATCAGACGGTGCCTGCGTAAGCTTTTGCACTGCTTCGCTTTGCAAACTCGCCCCGGATGGCCCAGCTCTTTTACGACTCCGACGCCGATCTTGGTCTGCTGAACGGCAAGACCGTAGCGATCATTGGCTATGGCTCCCAAGGCCACGCCCACGCCCTCAACCTCAAGGACAGCGGCGTCAACGTCGTCGTCGGTCTGTATGAGGGCAGTCGCTCGGCGGAGAAAGCCAAGGCCGACGGGCTTGAGGTTTTGACCGTGGCCGAGGCCTCCGCCAAGGCGGACTGGATCATGGTGCTGCTTCCTGATGAATTCCAGAAGGACGTTTACGAGAAAGAGATCGCTCCCCACCTCAAGAGCGGCAAAATTCTGAGCTTCGCCCACGGATTCAACATCCGTTTCGAGCTGATCAAGCCCCCGGCTGATGTCGATGTGGTGATGATCGCGCCCAAGGGTCCAGGTCACACCGTGCGCTGGGAATATCAAAACGGACAGGGCGTTCCGGCCCTCTTTGCGATCGAACAGGATTCCACTGGCAATGCTCGAGGCCTGGCCATGGCCTACGCCAAGGGCATTGGTGGAACGCGGGCCGGCATTCTCGAAACCAACTTCAAGGAAGAAACAGAAACCGACCTCTTCGGTGAGCAAGCCGTGCTCTGTGGAGGTCTTTCAGAGTTGGTCAAAGCAGGCTTTGAAACCTTGGTTGAAGCGGGCTATCAGCCTGAATTGGCTTACTTCGAGTGCATGCATGAAGTGAAGCTGATCGTGGACCTGATGGTGAAAGGCGGGCTCACATCCATGCGGGATTCCATTTCCAACACCGCCGAATATGGCGACTACGTGAGTGGACCACGCTTGATCACGGCCGACACCAAAGCCGAGATGAAGCGAGTACTGGCGGACATCCAAGACGGAACGTTCGCGAGGAACTTCGTAGCGGAGTGCGATGCAGGGAAACCTGAAATGAAAAAGATCCGGGATCGCGATGCCCAACATCCCATTGAAAAGGTTGGCAAGGGGCTTCGGTCGATGTTCAGCTGGCTGAAAGACGCCTGATTTGATCATTGTTCAGCCCGGAATTTGGGTGGTTGCGGCCGCCGCCGGGCT
>ERZ802819.201-NODE-201-length-40478-cov-8.68899_pt1 | contig 40478 bp, 32 predicted proteins | sample MGYA00345647_ERZ802819 | MGnify/ENA primary metagenome ERZ802819 (study PRJEB30503, sample SAMEA104212355) | marine metagenome | biome: Westerlies Biome; feature: [SRF] surface water layer (ENVO:00010504) within the epipelagic zone...; material: water...
ATAACAAAGAACAATACTCCCATTGAAGTGTAGCTATCCTCAGATGCAGAAGAGCGATTGGCAGTCCTGCTGGAGGACTTAACAACAGGGCCAGTCGATCAGGCGCACAAACGGCTTGAAAAGCTCTGTCTTCAAAATGCTGATTTAGCAGGACAACTCCGAGAATTATTTGCAACGGTATCTGTCACCGATGCTGTGGCAATGGAATCTACGATCATCATGCGCAGCGATGACGGGAGAAGTGGTGCAGACGAGAAAGACATTAGGCCATTTATTGGAGATGGGTTTGTACCAGGCGTCTCTTCGCTACCAGCTCAATTTGGAGAGTATGAGCTTCTTGAAGAGATAGGCCGTGGAGGTATGGGTATTGTCTATCGCGCCGTACAAAAAAGTCTCCAAAGAGTTGTTGCAGTGAAGATGCTCTTGCGCCGTGACCTTGCAAGCCCAGCAGACCTCACGAGATTCCGCAGTGAGGCTGAAGCAGCCGCCCAACTCGATCATCCTGGAATTGTCTCCATCTTTGAAGTTGGAGAACATAAAGGGCACCCTTTTTACTCGATGCGATATATCGAAGGAACGACGCTGGCAAAACGATTACAAGCTGGCCCAATTCCGCCAAGAGAGGGTGCACAGATATTGCTCCGTGTGGCTGAAGCTGTTCAGGCTGCACATTCCAGGGGAGTTCTTCACCGCGATCTGAAACCATCGAATATTCTGATCGATTTGGCGGGTAAGCCACATGTGTCTGATTTCGGTCTAGCCAAACGGCTTGAAGGAAATCAGACAATGACGCACACGGGAGCAATTCTTGGTACACCGTGCTATATGTCGCCGGAGCAGGCCGCTGGGAGTCGTGGAGATGTCGGACCGGTGAGTGACGTATGGAGTCTTGGCGCAATCCTCTATCAAGTGCTTGTTGATAGACCACCGTTTCAGGCATCAAGCCCAATGGATACATTGCTAGCCGTCTTGGAAGTTGATCCACCACTCCCTCGCTCAATTAACCGCGAGGTCAATCGAGACCTGGAAATGATTGCCCTCAAGACTCTTCAGAAGCCACAGGATCTACGGTATGCATCAGCAGCTCACCTCGCGAATGATCTTCGGGCTTTCCTAGCAAGTGAGCCGATTGCAGCCCGTCAAGGAGGAGTTCTCGACGTTGTTTCCCGGCTTCTCCGAGAAACACATCATGCCGTTGTTCTAGAGAATTGGGGACTTCTCTGGATGTGGCATTCGGTTGTGGTGCTCATTTTGTCAGTGATTACAGATGTACTTGCATGGCAGGGGGTCGAAAGTCGTTGGCCGTATGTCATTCTGTGGACAGGTGGTCTCGCCCTGTGGGCACCCATCTTTTGGGTGCTGCGGTATAGAGCAGGCCCAGTAACGGCGGTCGAACGACAAGTTGCTCACATTTGGGGTGGTACGATGATTGCCAGCATGCTTCTGTTTTCAGTAGAAGAATTGCTTGGGTTACCGGTGCTCAAACTCTCACCGGTTCTTGCGCTCCTCGCCGGCCTCATGTTTTTTGCGAAGGCAGGAATTCTTTCCGGTATCTTTTATATTCAGTCGATTGTTTTGTTCGTGACAGGCTTAGTTATGTGCGGTCTTCCGCAGTTTCAGCATATCCTCTTTGGACTGGTTAGTGGCGGCTGCTTCTTTATACCAGGGTTGAAATACTATCGACAATTGACAGAGTCTGATCGATAGCTTCCTGAAAATTTTGTATCAACGCTTAAGACAGGTGTAGACAGCAAGCTTTATAAGGTCATATGCACCTCGAAGCATTTCGATACCATTTGCTTTGCTTTCCCCAATTTTTCTGTTTGTAAATGTTATTGGAATCTCTGTTATGCGCGCCCCCGATCGGTGTGCCCGCCACAAAAAGTCTTCAAAAAAAGCATAGCCGGAGGAAAGATTAGTAAGATCAATCTTTGCGATGCACTGCATGCGAATCGCACGAAAACCACTTGACCCATCACGAACAGGAACACGTAGGGCAACGCGTGTGAACCAGCAGACGAGCCAACTTATGACGCGTCGTTTCACTGACCAACCGACGGTATTTCCACCAGGTATCTTCCGAGATCCGATAGCGATATCAAATGGTTCTTCGTTTGCTGGCGTAAGCGCTTCGAGAAGACGTGGAAGATCAGCAGGATCATGGCTTAAGTCCCCGTCAAGATGGATTGCAAACTCAGCACCCATTTTGCGAGCGAATTGGAGACCCTCCAGTGTTGCTGTGCCAAGGCCTCGACGATCTATGCGGAGAAGAAGGTGAATGTATTCCTTTTCTTTTGACTGCTTCGTAACAATTTTCGCCGTGCCGTCAGGTGAGTTGTCGTCAATGACAAGTATCTGAGCATGTGGAACAATGGCATGAACTGCCTCCAATAAGGGGCCGATTGAAGCGGCTTCATTGAACGTCGCTATTTGCACGACGGTTGTACCCGGAGGCCATTGGGGGGGTGTGGGACGCGTGGCCTGCATGACGTGTTGTTGAGGTAGGTTGGTGATCCCCCAAAGTCTAATATAAAAAAAAGGGAGCCGGCAAATGCCGGCTCCCTTCCTGAATGAACAATAGTGTTCAAAAACTAGGGTCGATCATCCTTAATCGTGTCACGACCATTGGCAGTCGTCAAAGCCTGTAAAGTTAACTTACTGATTGATCCATTCATAAAGCCACTTGAACCATCAGCAAGGCAGTAACCAGCTACAGCACCGGCGTGTGGTGAACTAGGAAATGCCTGTGAGCAAGGAGTTTGATCATTCACATCAATCTTACTCAAGATAGCTCCTTCAGTCGTTTTAGCGGAGTCACCAAACGTTGAAGCGTTTGTGTGACCTTCCCAGTAGTTCTCATTGACGTTTTCTTCAACGATCATGAGAGTGTTACTGGTGCCATCACGATAGGAAGCAAATCCTTTATCAGCAAAAAGGCCAAGACCACCATCATCGTTAAGGGTCTTCGCAGTGATTGGACCTTCACTTGCAGCACCACTTTCATTACTGGTTCCAACGCTGGCCTTGTAAACACTCTGGCCAGCTGTGGTACCAACGAATGATGGGCAGATCAGCCAATCAACTTCTACAGTTGCATTGGTACCTGTTGGAACAGCGTAGTTACCATTTCCATTGATCGCATTGTAAAGATTGTTTTCTTCACCATAAGGAAGAATAGCTACAATGTGACTCCAGTGCGTAACACCAGTGACTGGATTTGTTACGGTAGAAGCACCAGTTGCATTGACACCCATTGCACTAGGCAAGAAGTTGTCACCACGACTGGCATGCTTGTCAGCGTAGTTGTGTGAAGCCAGACCTTGTTGCTTCAGTTTATTTCCACATGAACTGCGACGAGCAGCTTCACGAGCCTGTTGCACTGCTGGCAACAGAAGACCAACCAGAACACCGATGATGGCAATAACCACCAAGAGTTCGATGAGGGTAAACCCTCGACGTGACGTAACAGTCATAAAGATTCCTCCACCCTAACGGGTAAATGAGAGAAAAAATAAAATCCCAAAAGGTCGGAAGAACAAGCACGCGCCCCTTGTTGCTATGCCAGTTCCTGATGATTAAATAACGTATTTCGAATCATCTGGAGCAAAACTGTTCCGTACAATCTCCCTCCACCATGCGTAAAGGTATAGTTAGAATCAAACGTAGTCAAGCGCTTGGGTTTGCTGGGAATAGACAAACCAGCTGTTTTTCGAAATGATCGCAAACTAGGAGGTTTGTAACGACTCAGGCTTGTTTCTCCGCACTGCGACCCCTCAAAAGCGGGAGTCCTTCCAGCTCTATTGTGTGTGACTGCATTATTTTTGCGATCACACTGTATTTTGGACTCTTTGGGGGACTTTTGAAGCAATGATTCTTTCTAGACACTCTAAAAGTTCCATGAAGTATGGATTGTGAAATGCTGGATCGATACAGAGAAGAATCGCATTTTCGAGAAGAAGAGCATGTTGATGTAGTAATTGTTGGTGCGGGAGCTGCGGGCCTCTTTGCTGCAATATGGGCAGGAAGAAACTCAGAAGCCCATCCAAACCGAATTGCGGTCTTCGATGGAGCCAAAAAACTTGGCGCAAAGATTCTCGTAGCTGGTGGTGGTCGCTGCAATGTGACCCACTGTCGTGTAACAGAACATGATTTTGCAGGAAGTAGTCCTGCAGCGATTCGTAAAGTGTTGCGTCGCTTTTCAGTGGCACAAACGATTCAGTTTTTTTCTGACGCAGGTGTTGAACTTAAGGAAGAAGAGACGGGTAAATTATTCCCGGTGACTGACTCAGCAAGGACCATTCTCAATGCACTCATTGATCAGTCCAAAGAATCGCATGTGGCAATTGTACATCCTGCACGTGTGGCTGAAGTTGAACACCTTCCGTGCAATGGTGCGGTAAGTGAATTGAAGAAGGAACCACGGTTCCGAGTGGTAGTAGAAAGCGGTGTCGTGCTGGCTCGATATGTCATCGTGTGTACGGGTGGAAAGTCTTTGCCCAAAAGTGGTTCAGATGGCAGCGGCTACCGATTAGTGGAAAAACTAGGTCATTCAATTGCAAAGCCATTAGTTCCCGCCCTCGTTCCACTTGTTTTGGAAGAGAGTCATTGGATTAGAGAGCTATCAGGAGTAACAGTTCCAACAACGGTCACGCTTTCCAAAGCATCAGGGAAACGGATTTTTTCCTGCTCTGGCAGCACGCTCTGTACACATCTTGGGCTTTCCGGTCCGGCTGTTCTCGATATCAGTCGTCACTGGCTCATTGCACGGAATACAGATTCAGATGTTCAGTTGAGTATCAACTGGTTACCAGACCAGACTGCAGAAACAGTCGACGAGTTACTTCAATCTCGTCGTACAGGAGCATTTGGAGTATTGCGCCAATGGCTTCCAGACAGGTTGGCTCGACAAATTTGTATCGAGTCCGGGGCTCCACTTGTCGGTGACTTAACTCGAACCATTCGAAAAAAACTGGTTCAAAATATTACGGCTACGCCATTACCCGTAACTGGCGATCGGGGGTTTTCTATAGCGGAAGCGACAGCCGGTGGTGTCCCTCTTGAAGAGGTAAAACTCGAAACCATGGAAAGTAGAAAGTGTCCTGGTCTTTACCTTGCCGGTGAAGTTCTTGATGTAGATGGTCGAATCGGAGGCTTTAATTTTCAGTGGGCCTGGTCGAGTGGTTATGTAGCAGGTTCTGCAGTTGCAAAGTCGGTTATCGAAGGCAACGTTCGATAGAGCGAGCGGTTATCGTGCAAACCCAACGAAGAAGCTGAAGAGTTGTTGGCTGTCAAAATCAGCGTATGAGACAGGCACTGCAAAATCGAGTGCGATCGGAGCTGGTCCAAGTGCAGGCATAGTGATTCGGAGGCCGAATCCTGGGGCTACTCGAAAGTCTTCTATAGTCACGTTTGATTCAACGGTACCAAAATCAGTAAAGACTACGCCACGAAGGGAATCATCGGCAGTAATGGGAAACATATATTCAACGGTGTTTAACCATTCAAATGGTCCACCAACAATTGCCTCTTGGCCACTTGCGTTCGTTTGGCGTGGGCTTGCTCCGCGAAAGACGAAGCCTCGCATGGTGTTGTATCCACCAGCATAAAAGTTGTCATATGCAGGAGTATCTGGCCCGGAGAATCCGAGAATCGTGCCGAGTGATAAAACGTGTCGTCCTGAGCCATCAGGCCGCTGGTTGAGGAGGAAATATTGACGAGCTTCGAAAACGCCTCTCGGATAAATAAATGTCCCGATAACCTGTTCAAATTCAACGGTTGCAAGATGACCCTGTGTTGGCAAGAACGGGCTGTCACGAGTGTCGTGAATGAGACCACCACTAAAGCCGTAGACAGAGTTTTTTCCAAGCATGCCGGGGTTCGTGCCGCCTGGCGTATTAAGGTTGCCCTGAATGTCTGGGATACCCTGAACACGAGGGTTAAAAATATCAACACTCTCACCACGGAAGCCAGTATTCACTGAGAAATCGGGAGCAAAGACAAACTGATACCCAAGGCCGACACGGCCCCCTACACGACCTTCAGCCCAATCGAAGAAGTAACGAGTGAAGTATGAGGCACTCGTTGAGAGTCCTATGCGGGTATCAAATAGATACGGTTCTTGAAAGGTTGCCGTGTATCGCTGTAACTCTGTACCAGGTGCTGCTTCCAGTAGAAATCGTTGGCCGGCACCGCGAAAAACAGAACCGGTTCGTATGTCATCCCACCTTGTTGGAAGCCGAGTAATATCAAAATTCTGCTCATCGATAACAATGTTTCCAACCAGGCCTGCATTGGAGTTGACCCCTGCTCCGATCATGAGCCGGCCAGTCTGTGTTTCTTCGGCATTCACATCAACGACGACATACGGTTCGTTGCCAGGAAATGGTTGAAGAGGAGGCTGAGCGAAGCCCTGTGGTGGAAGCCCCGGTTGACCCATTCCGGGGACATTTGGAAGTGGATTAAATCCAGAGGGATCTGAAAAACCAGGTTGCCCAAAACCTGACTGAGCATAACCTGAGGGTCCGGCAGGAGGAGTTTGGGATTGTGCGACAGGCTGCTGTGCAACCATCGGCGTCGCTGTTGGAGAGGCAGGCGGTATTCGTCCGTAGTCAATTGCGTCCGGGCTTGTCGCTGCTATTGCAGAGCCACCCCATGCAGCAACATTCGGATTTTGAGCCGTTGATGGACTGGGAATAGTTGCCGGGCGAGCAGGTACAGGCTGCTGAGGAATGGACTGTCGATATGGTGGCGGACTTGTAGCAGGTGCCGGAGTGGTGGTGGCAGGTGGTTGATATCCATATGCAGGACTTTGTCCTCGCCATTGGGGCTGCTCGCGCATCTCAACAGGGCCGTCTGAGTTCTTGATTTTTGGAGCGGTCTCACGAGAAGTATCTGCAGATTCTTGATCGGATGGTAACGGAGCTAATTCACCTTTGAGCACAAGGTCAAGTATGGCGTCACCATCATCAGGGCTCTGACCCCGAAAGCCTTTTTGATTCGGTTCACGAGCGATTAATTGTTCAGACGGATCAGGTTTACTAAAAACGATCCGCGGGCCCTCTCCTCGGGCAGGTTCATTGAGGAAGAGGCCACTTGATGCAATCCGTCGTTCGTCAGATCGCAGTTTTCGGATGTCAAGAATGTCACCGGGCCGTAGGGAAAGCCGATTCAATATGACACTATGGCGAGTATGTGGGTTTTCGCCACCGATACGGACGTTAATTTTTCCAACCCGATATCGCTGTCCCTCAGCAACTTTGTAAACCAGATCAAGTTCGCCAGGCTCTTCAAGGAATCTGGGGTCTGCCTGAATGTCAGCGAATACAAAACCACGACCGCCATAAATATCACGAATCAGACCAAGGTCTAAATCCATATGATCTTGATGAAAGAATTCGCCACTTTTTAGTTTCAGATCACGCCCAAGGAATTCTCCTTTAAAGCGACTGTTGCCAAGAAATGAAACATTTCGGACTCTGTAACGAGGCCCTTCATTGATGACGAAGGTGAGCAGTGCCCAGTCCCGGCCGAGGCCATGTAAAACCTGCACTTCGCGACCAACGCGTGCCTGAAAAAAACCAAGACTACGGTAGTAGGCGGTGAGCGTATCAACATCGGCATCGATTTTCTCATGGTCAACGTCGCCACCTAGGAACCAGAAAAATCCTGGTTTTGATTTTATCTGTGTGAGTAATCGAGCATCACTTGCAATGCTATTACCAACAAAGGTGGTCCAAAAAGATTTTCGACTACGACCTTCATCGACAAGGAAAACTGCACCTTTGTCACCAGGCTTTGTTCCCTCAACAGTTGTTACACGGGCTGCGTCATACCCTTTCTCATGGTAGTAACTCTCAAGTCGTCGACGGGCTTCTTCAACCACATAGCTATCAATCGAATCACCAACGTCAATTTCTGATTTCTTTCGTAGTGTTCGAGTTGTTACATGCTGGTTCCCAACAAATTTCACATAACGTAACGTGGGACGCTCTACCACAGTAAAGACAACGACAACCCCTTGGCGTACGCGTACATACTTAGGCAAGACGTCAATAAATTTTCGTGTGCGATGGAGCGTCCGCACATCTTCTTCGATAGCTTGTGGATCAAAAATTTGTCCAGCTCGTGTATTGAGCTGTGGCAATTTTGAGATTTCAACAGTCTCATTTCCTTCAATCCGAACCTCAACAATGCGTTCGTCTTGCTCTGTGTCATCACCAGTTGGTGGGAGTTGTTCGACAACAGTTGATTGCGCAAAAGCGTCTTCTGAAACAGTGAGAGAGGTTAGTAATCCACTTATGCAAAGCAATCGTCCAATCACCATGAACGTGGTGATGAGAGAAGCCCCGGAGGTGCATTCTTTGGATATACAGGTGTTCGGCATAGGTGATATGGCTCAATCAATTAGTCAATCATAGGCATGGAGTATCAAGCCAAGCGGATGGAGGCCTTCTACAGCAAGCCGCTGAGAAATACCGAAGAAACTCTGGTCTCCACAAGGCGAAAAGTTGCCACAGTCGGAAACAGTGAGTTATTTTTAGTGAATAAAGGACTTGTTTCCCCGGATATCGGTTGAAGTGGCCTTGCCTAGTCTGCGATGCTTAACTGTTTGGTGTAGCCTCCGAACTCTGCCGAAGAGCTCACGGAGCAAATAAGGAATTTGCTCACAGGCTACGGGTATACATGCTCCACGATGGAATATATGTCACCGACCGTCATTAATCTGAAGGAGTCCGAAGATCTACGTGATGTGGTGCATCGCGTTGTACAAGCGCTCGCTGAAGGAAATGTTGTCGGTGTCCCAACCGAATCAAACTATTGCATAGCCGCTGCAGGCACTCATGAGACAGCTGTTGAGAGAGCCTGTACGTTCGTTGATGCTATGAAGCATGAGCCCCGATTGACAATCGCTATCAAGAGCAGTGATGAAGCGTCTGACTGGGCACCAGCAATGACACCGCTTGCTTTGCGATTTGCGAGACAATGCTGGCCAGGTCCGTTAGCGATGGTGCTCCAAGATAATCATCCCGATGGTTTGGTGCATCAACTACCGGCTTCAATTCAACCACATGTTTTGTGTGATGACCGAATTCGATTACGGGCGCCGGGGCATAGGATGCTGCAGGACTGTATGCGGCTTTTTGCCGGACCTGTTGTTCTTGCAGAGCCCGATGGAGGTACAAAGCCTCCGAAGACGGTTGCGGATCTCATGAAGCGTTGTGAACAAAATGAGAAATCAATGCTTTTCATAGATGACGGTATGCAGTCAATTCAAGAACCGGTTTCAACAATCGAGATTCAAAATACAGGCTTTCGTGTCATTCGTGGCAATACGTTTAGTAAAGAAGAGCTTCAAGATGTTGCAAGGCTGACGGTACTTTTTGTTTGTACGGGGAACACCTGCCGTAGCCCAATGGCCGAAGCATTGTTTCGCAAAAAGATAGCTCAGAAATTGAATTGTTCAGCTAACGAAATCCAGGAACATGGTGTCGACGTCAAAAGTGCTGGTCTGTCTGGTTGGGGAGGGAGTCAAGCCAGCGAAAAGGCTCTTCAAACAATGAAGCAATCAGAAATTGATTTGAGTGGGCACACAAGCCAAATAGTGACAGAAGAATTGCTTCAAAAAGCTGGTATTGTGTGGACGATGACAGCTGCCCATCGAGCAGCAATTCTCGCTCAGTTTCCGAAATTTGCAGACCGAGTGCACATGCTTTCACCTACAAATCAAGATGTGTTAGACCCGTTTGGAGGGACTGCGGAAGCCTACAACCAGTGTGCTGAGCAAATCTGTGAGCATCTTGACGCTCGAATGGATATACTTGAACTCAGAAGTCTGTCGGAAAAGTAAGTAGTGGAATTCGAATCAGTCGAATATGCAATTCGAAAAGATGTTTCTGTGCGGGAGCCATGGCCTGCAGCCTGGATTGAATGAATGAAAATTGCGATCGGAAGCGATCATCGAGGTGTTGATGCCCGCCGTCGTCTGATCGGATTCCTGGAGCGTCACGGTCATTCTGTAAAAGACTGTGGGAGCCATGATGAAACAGCAGTTGATTATCCAGATGTAGCTGCTGATGTTTCCCGTCAGGTTGCTGATGGCTCGGTGGACAGAGGAATTTTGCTTTGCTGTACTGGTGTCGGGATGGCAATTGCAGCAAATAAGGTTCCGGGTGTTCGCGCTGCTACGTGCCACGATGAGGTTGCAGCTGAGATGAGCCGCCGCCACAACGACCTGAATGTTCTCTGCCTGGCGGCAGAAATGGTAGGGGCGGAACAGCAGGAAAAAATGACAGAAATCTGGCTCAACACGGATTTTGAGGGTGGCCGTCATGAACGGCGACTGAGCAAGATTTCTGCTCTCGAGGCAACGGCGTGTGGTCAGCGGAGTGCGTAGAAACTCTGGTAACCCTCAAAACCTGCCTAAAATAGCAGGATTCTGCGACTGAATACTGCTCGTGGTAACGTCGGCGAAATGTGCTGATTTTGAAGGCCGGCGAAGACTTGTCATGTCGTAACGGTCATGCCGAAACGCAGACAGAATTTCTCAGCAAAATTGCCTTCCAATTTGTTGCGTCACCAAATCACGTTGGTAATGTCGTGGGAAGGGAAAAACATGTTCATCCGTTGTTGTTCCTAACGAGTAATTGAACCAGCCACCTTTTCAGAGGTTGCACCATGAATTTCACAAATACACCGACTCCTGAAGAAGTTTCATGCCTGTTGCATAATGCAGCACTGCGTGATGCCATCGAGCCATTTCTAGAGGATGAGACATTCGGTGATATCGATTTTTTTGAAATGCCTACGGAAGTAGAAAATCGTTATCTTGAATCTATGTTGGCTTGGGAGCAGGCACCAATCTTGCCTGTTGGCCGTTGGTTTAATCCCCCACTTGTATTGCAACCAGCTTGTAACCTAAGCGAAGAGCAACTTCGTGAAGAGTTGTGGGGCGTGATTGAAAGACTCTATGAGGGTCGAATTATCCTTGATTTCACAGACCATCTGTCAGATCGTGATCTGTACAACCTCATCCGAAGAGAAATCCTTCCAACATCGGTCAAACGTGTTGATCTGCCAGATAATTATTTCCACTGGGATTGTAGCGTTGCAGGACGGGCTCCTGAACTTTCTACAGGCGATTGGTACCCCGAACCTGTTGTGGATTCATTGATTTGGCTCACGTACTACGCCGATAATGCTGAGCGAAGTGAGTGGGAGGTTGAGTACGGTATTGATCTTCCGCCTTGTGAAATCCCACCATATCCTCGAGCGATGCCATCCGCACCGGTCTAAGACACGTTGTGTGCTGGAATAGCGTTACTTTTGCTCACGTCTTTGTTGCCTGTACAATACGGCATCTTCGATTTTCTGTGCTGTAGATTCATGCAGCGTGCCGAAGAGGCCACGATGTTCAATGAGGGTTGTCATGATTTCTTGCAGAATGTTTTTCGTGCCTTTGATTTGGTCGTTCGTGATTTTGTTTACCTTTGAAGCAAAGCTCACCGCGACGACACCTGAAGCAATCAAGGACTCAATTACGAAAGCATCGCTTTATTTGCGAACGTATGGTCAAGAGCCGGATGGAAGTTTCTCACCCCAAAGTGGCCCGGCAATTACTGCTCTAGCAGCCGCAGCACTTGTTCGGACCGGAACGTCTGCTGATAGTCCGATGGTCCTGCGAGCAGTTGAATACCTGCTTACGTTTCAACAATCAGATGGTGGAATCTATCAGCGGGAATCAGCGGTTGCGAATTATGAAACATCAATTGCCATACTTGCTCTTCATGAGTGCAATACTTCTGGGCGCTATGACGAGATAATCCAAAAAGCCAGGCGATTTCTCACAGCAATTCAATGGGATGAAAGTGAAGGGAATACGTATGCTGATCCTGAGTATGGTGGAGCCGGATACGGCCGGCACGAGCGACCAGATCTATCCAATACGGCATTTCTCATCGATGCATTGAAAGGTGTCGGAGCAAGTTCAGATGATCCGGCGATTCAGCGTGCATTGATTTTTGTCTCGCGGTCTCAAAATCTTGAAGGTGTTTATGACATACTCGATGTCGCAACAAAAAATCCTGATGGTGGATTCTATTACACGCCAGCCAACGGGGGTGAGAGTCAGGCTGGTACAACACCAACTGGTGGTCTGCGAAGTTATGGGTCAATGACATACTCGGGGCTGCGGAGCATGATCTACGCAGGCGTTTCAGCGAACGATCCCCGAGTTGTGGCTGCGATAAAATGGCTTGGGCGGCACTACACGTTTGCAGAAAACCCTGGGATGGGCGATGCCGGTTTATTTTACTATTTCCACACAGCTGCTAAGGCGCTTCATGTTCTAGGGCAGGACCAATTTATAGATGCTGATGGGAAAGCCCATGACTGGCGAAAAGATCTGGCAGGTGTTCTTCTTAGCACTCAGCACGACAATGGTTCGTGGGTAAACAACAACTCTCGATGGCTTGAGGGTGATGCCAATTTGGTAACAAGCTACGCACTCCTTGCACTGAGTTACTGCCAGGCATCTACCATCGAATAGGCCGACTCAATGTGCACAATCGAGTTAGATGCTGGCTTGGAAACAAGAGGCGTTTTGTTCTGCCTTTGTACCAGAGAAAGAAACAAGCAAGTGAACAACCATGGCTGATAGAAAGACGAAACAACCACAATCAGTTGAGACCGTGCGAGACGGTGTCACAATTGATGATATTGCAAAGCGGGCTAACGTTTCAAAGAGCACGGTGTCAAGAGTTCTGAACGGCAGTGCAGTAGTCAATCAACAGAAGCAAGATGCCGTTCATCAGGCTGTCATTGACTTAGATTATACGCCCAATATGTTTGCTCAGGGATTGGCAAGTGGGAAGTCAATGACACTCGGCATCTTGACCCAAAATATTGGTAGCCCCTTTTATGCAGCAATTGCTCAAGGGGTGATTGAAGGCTTAGCGGGATCTGGTTACACCCCGCTTTTTGTAGATGGTGGATGGGATCATGAAAGAGAAGCTGTTTCAATTGAAGCACTCATTTCACGAAAAGTTGATGGACTACTCATTGTTGGTGGTGATATCGCTGCATCAGAACTTCATTCCTATGAAAAGCAAATGCCACTTATTGTTGTTGCGAGAGACATAAATGGCCTTGAAAGGCGGTGTGTCTCAGTCAACAACAAACAGATTGGCTACATGGCAACAAAACACCTTCTTGAACAGCGGCATACACAGATTGCATTTATTCATGGAATAGAGGGCCACCCCGATGCCCAGGATCGGTTTGCAGGTCATCTTGAGGCCCTACAAGAGGCTGGTATTAGTCGGTCTGATGAACTTCTTTATCAAGGAGATTTTAGTGGGCATGCAGGACTCAAGGCTGTCAATTATCTTCTTGATCAAGGTATCAGTTTTAGTGCAATAGTCGCTGCGAATGATATGGTTGCACTTGGTTCGAGACTGGCTCTCTATCGCAGGGGCATCCGCGTTCCAGATGATGTTTCAATCATCGGGTGTGACGACCAGGCGGAGGCAGCCTTTATGACACCACCACTGACGACCATCCGGCAGCCTTCATACGAAATGGGAGTTGTTGCCTCAAAAGCTCTTCTTTCGTCGATAAGTAATGAAGACTATGAGTGGTCTGAATTAGCTCCAGAACTGCAAATTCGTGAAAGTGTAAAACGTTTCACGAGTTAATGGATCAAGGTGCGGCACACGAGTGATCATTTTCAGGTCTATCATTCCTTTAAATCAAAGAGCCGCCTTAATGCTTCAAGAAGGCCATGAGGTGGGCCCGCTTTACTTTCACTTCGTAGAGAAGCCATGGGAGGATGGAGCATTTTGGCAGCATACCTTTCAAACGCCTGTCGAATTTCCTTCTGACTACTTTCGTCAAGCTCTGGAAGCTTTCGGAAAAGTCGATCAAGCTCTACTTCACCGGTTTCATTCCAGCCAGCTCGAAGTTGTTCAATAACTGGAACGGTTGATCGGTGGTGGAGGTCTCCCATGAACCGACGAGTTTCTTCATCAACAATTGTGAGTGCTGCAGGAAGTTGGTTTTGTCTTCTACGGCGATTGGAATCACAGGCCTGACCAAGATCATCGATTGAGTAAAGCCAAACCCCAGGCCTGGTACCGATACGTGAATCAAAGTCACGAGGAACAGCAAGATCAAGAACAACAAGGGGACGACCCTGTCGTTGATCTTCAACGTTTTGGTAGAGGTCGAGTGTTACAACGGGCTCTGAAGCACCGGTCGTGCTGACGACAAGATCGGCATCAACAAGCTCACGAGAGATATTGTTATAATCGCCGGTTTGAGCCTCAAGCCGTTGTGCCAGGCTGTGAGCCCGCTCCAGAGACCGATTAATAATTCGGATGTTCTGTGCCCCGGCGTCACGGAGATATCGAAGGGTTTCGGCCGCCATTTTCCCCGCACCAATCAAAAGTACACGTTTGTCATCGAATCTTTCGAACACACCACTGGCAAAATCAGCAACCGCGATGCTTGGGATTGATAAACGTTCTCGCCCGACAGCTGTTTCCGTCGTTACACGTTTTGCCGCGCGTAAGGCTGCCTGAAAGAGTTCTCCAGTAAGAGGTCCGGTCGTCCCACTTTGTTGGGCAAGCTGCCATGCCTGTTTCACTTGTGCAACAATTTGAGGTTCTCCGAGAACCATGCTGTCGAGTCCAGCAGCAACACAAAATAGATGTTTTACAGCAGCAGTTCCCTGCTCACCACCGAGTACTCTTCCAGCATTTGTAGGATCAATACCTCGGCACTCTGCCAGAAACATGGCTAATTCATCTGGCGGAGGTGGCCCTCGGCGTTCCTCGTCAGCAGCGTACAATTCGATGCGATTGCAAGTCGATAAAAGGACTGCTTCACTGCCCGGAAACTGTTTCTGAAAACGAGCTAGTGCTTCAGTTGCTTGCTCTGATGAGAAAGCAAGTTTTTCACGTAGTTCAATTGGGACGGTGCGGTGACTTCCCCCTGCGAAGGCGAGGCTCATGAAGCATCTCCCGCAGGAATAGTTATGGCAGGAGCATTTTCCTGCGAAGGGGTGAGTCCGTGCTGCGTACTTCCAAGTACCCCCCATAAAATTGAAATCGTAAGCATCGAAAGGCTAACGAGTGATAAAAGTGCTGTGACTCTTCTGCCAATTGCGCGTTGCCGCATAGCTCGTGAGGTACCAGCTACAATTATGAGCCAAACGACAAGTGCTCCCATTCGAAGAACAACTGGATCAGTCCACGGCACACTCCCCAGAAGGCCATGTCGTTGGTTCACAATATTTAAAACAATCCCTGACAGACAGCCGAGACTTCCCGACACAGCAGCAATGACGGTCATTCGTGATGACCAGATTGATAGTTTTTCCAAGCTGGGCATACGGAATCCTTGGAGGGGGGCCTGTTTCCGAGCAAGCCGCCCAGCCTGAATAAGCCACATTCCGCCTGCTAAGCCACCAAGTACGATTGCGACACTCATCACAAGACTGAAACTTCCGTGAATGACACCCCAAATTTGTGTCGCAGGACTTTGTGGAAATGGTTCCCGGCTTGAAAGTTCAGCAACTCCAAGAAGAGCTAATACAACAGGTAGGATAAAAAGCCCCACCGGCGTTCTCGGATTAGAGACGGTCATCCAAAGAGATCCAGCTGCTAAAAGCCAAGCAGCCAGAAGATACCAATCAAACTCACTCGATAACGGTATGGAAGGAAGCGTGGTTGAACGCCAGATAAGATACAGGCTGTGTGCGATCAGTCCTGCAGTCACAAAACCGATCATTGTGATGCCTCGGACTCCAGACCGAAACCAGAGCCGACTAACCTCACAGATCAGTGCAACACCATAGCTGGCGGCAAAACAGACAACAGAAATTCGGGAGATGAAATCAGCCATAGAAGCCCTATTCAAAAATACTCGCCCCAAACATGCATCAAGATCTTCGAAAGAACATGAATCAGGGACGTATCTAAAGCAGAATCAGCGCAGATAACAAAAAACCTGACCGTGTCCTTCCTCTCATGAATCAGACGAATGAACTATTTTCCATTTGGAATCTTCTTATTGTACCCAAGAAAAAGCTAACTTTGAGCCACTAACTGGCTTCCTACAAACTATACTCAGCAGTATGAACGCCGATCCTGATTCCCCGGAAAACAAAGAGCCAGCCGCTGGCAGCGTCGAAGACTCCCTTTTTATGAGGGCATGTCGCCTCGAACCGGTATCTCGTCCACCAGTTTGGCTGATGAGGCAGGCGGGTCGGTATCTTCCGGAATACCAAGCCATTCGCAATAAGGTCACGTTCTTGGAGTTATGCAAACACCCAGAACTTTCTGCTGAAGTTATGTTGGCAATGTTGGATCGACTTCGTGTCGAGGCAGCGATTATTTTCAGTGACTTGTTGCCACTCCTGCAGCCGATGGGCCTCGATTTGGAATTCGCTACTGGGGAAGGCCCAGTCATTCATAATCCACTTCGTAACCGCACAGATCTCGATCGATTTCATGAGCTTGTTGATGTTGGTTCACTCAGTTTTGTTTTTGAAACAGTACGTGCAACACGTGCCGGTCTTCAAAAAGACATACCAGTTATTGGTTTTGCGGGAGCTCCATTCACGTTAGCCGGATACGCCATCGAGGGAGGAACAAGTCGCAACTGGTTGCATACCAAACGATTTATGTTGAGCGATCCTGATGCGTGGCATGAACTCATGGAAAGACTCGCAAGGACGATCGGCAGATATCTTCATGCTCAATTCGATGCTGGAGCAAATGCGGTGCAGGTTTTTGATAGCTGGGTAGGTTGTCTCTCACCAGAGCACTACCGTGAATTTGTTTTACCCCACAGCCGTACGGTCTTTGAATCACTAGCTGGGCGAGGACCGATAATTCATTTCGCGGCAGGCAATCCAGTGTTACTGCCACTTGCGGCCGAAGCTGGTGGCACAGTCATGGGTATCGATTGGCGCACTGAACTCGATCATGCCTGGCAGCAGGTGGGTTATGATCGAGGTGTGCAGGGCAATCTGGACCCAGCTGTACTGCATACTACTCCTGATGTTGTGCGTCGTCGTACAGAAGAGATCCTTGCGCGAGTTGCGGGACGCCCTGGTCACATCATGAATCTTGGTCACGGCATATTGCCAGAGACTCCAGTTGAAAATGTATTGGAGTTCATTTCGACCGTTAAACAAAAATAAAAAACGAGTCAACTCGTAGTCATATCACAGGCGAATTCTTCGAATTTTTTTCGTCTGTGTTTCTGTGCGAATTGGGGTAAAACTAAGGGTTGGCCTGAACGGTACAAAAAGAGTTCCGTTGTGGCTTCTTTCATTATTTCATTTATCCATTCGCGAAGCACTGACACAGCATATGACAACTTTGGAGCAACGTCTCTTTCATCTTTTTGACCCACGTGATCGCAAGCGGGCACGACACCTCGTCCCAGAAAAAGTGATCTGTCCTCGTGTTGGTCAGGTTCAGGCAACACTTGCAAGTGATGACGGAACAAGCCATGAGGTTCTACTTGAACTCTCTGCAAATCGACGCGGCGGTATGATCCTGGAGAGTCGTTGCACAAGCCCCGACGGACGAGCTGGCAAGCCATGCGCGCTTGTTGCAGCTGTTCTGCTTGAGGTTGATCGACGAGGCTTGTTGAGTGGTATTGCAGAGCAGACGCCAGTGACGCTCGATATAGTCGCTGATGAGACAGAAGATTCTGAGGAAATCGAATCAAAATCTTCCTCAGCATTCAGCCAAGAGAATGAGACTGAGCATTTAGGCATACCACAAGCTTCGAACCCACAGTTGACACGGACTCTACATAGTGAGAATCGTTCAGTTCAAAAAAAGGGACGACAGCCAGCCTGGTCTACCGAACTTGAAAACCGTCGGCGTTTAGTTGAGCCGGCTTTACGAACAAGTAGCGTCGCCTTAGGTGGTTTGCGAAAAAGTACCGGCACTCTCATGTTTTTGCTTGATGCATCATCGGCTGACAGTCGACTTGTTGCATTGCAACCATGCCGCATGCCGATTGATGAATCTGGTCACCCTGCCGGCCAGCCAAAGCCAATCATCATCGGCCCGCAGGCGATTTCGTTTGGTCATTTTGATGCTGATGAAAGGCGAGTGTTATCTATGCTCGCTGGCACAATGTCCGCCGAGACACATCATGGTGGTCAAACACTCGAAGAACGTACAATGAGTCGGTTTTTGCTGAGCCGACAATCTGCAGCACGGGACCTTGCGATGCTTTGTGCAGAGGGCCGGCTTGTTTTTCAGCCAGAGCCTCGTCGAGCACCGGAAGCAGTCTTGCCACTGGTGTGGGATGCCGGTCGACCGTGGGAATTTGCCTTAATCATCGAACCTGGTGACGACACTGGTCTTGAAGCCTGTCTTCAGAATGACCTTCTTTCAAAAAATGAAAAGCGGGTCTGTCCAAAGAAAGCCAGTCTCAATGGTCTTCTTGTACGGGGGAGTGAGCGACAGTCACTCCAAACACCGAGACTGATTCTGCGAGCAGGATTTCTTGTGTTCGAAGATCGTCTGTGTCGGCTTGTCATTGACGCAGCTGCAGAGGAACAGCAGGGCGAGTTCTCAGAGCAAGACGAACCCGCAGGTCTTCGAGGCTGGATGGAGCAATTTGATAGACGAGGCCCAATCGAATTATCTGGGTCTCAGATTGATGGGCTCATTGAGCAGCTTGCTTCACTGGCAGACCTACCGAAACTAGAACTTCCTGGTTGGACAGGATGGCAGGTAGAGTCAGGAAGGCCTCAGCCCAAATTAGTATTAGATGATTCACCAAATATGAAAGATGAGGAGCAGGTAGGATCGATTGATCCTGAGGAATCACTTGGTCGTCCGAAGCGCAAGGCACGTAAAAGTAAACCAAAGATTCAGCTGGGAGGAAACATTTGGTTCGACTACGGTGGGATTCAGATAGCGGCGGATGATCCAGCAGGTGGTGCGGCTGATGCAGCAAGGCGTCGACTTGTCCGGCGAAACAAAACAGCAGAGCGCGAAGCACTCAAAGCATTGCCACGATTTGGCTTTTCTCCAGTCCGAACTGGGCAAGCGAGTGTCACTGAAGATGATGTCGTTCCAACGCATCATGTTGAGATTCCCCGTTCCCGACTTGATGCATCGGTATCGCAATTAGCAAGTGTGGGATGGGCAGTAGAAGTATCTGGGAGACGATACCGGCCAGCTGGGAATGTAGCGTGGAATGTTAACAGCGGTATTGATTGGTTTGAACTTTCTGGATCGATTGATTTCGGTGGTGTGATTGCAGACATGCCCGAACTCCTTTCAGCTCTTGCAAGAGGTGACCGAGCAGTCGATTTGCAGGATGGCTCTCGAGGGATCTTGCCTGCTGACTTTGCGACTCAGTTAGAGCCTCTCCTCGCACTTGCGCAGGAAAAAAATGGTCGTCTGCGGTACGGCCGTATGCAGGCAGCGCTCCTTGATGCACTCATTGCCGGAATGCCACAGTCGCATGTGGATGATGCATTTTCTGTCATTCGTGATGAACTGGCTGCTGGTGGTAGGCCTGAACCAGAAAATGAGCCAAATGGATTTGAAGGCAGCCTGCGACATTACCAGAAAGAAGGTCTGGGATGGTTGAGTTTTCTTGAGCGACTTGGCCTTGGTGGTTGTCTTGCGGATGATATGGGTCTTGGAAAGACCATTCAGGTGCTCGCGCTTCTAGTGCGGAGACAGCGCGTTCTTGAGGAGGCTGGCATAGCGACGCGGCCGTCACTTGTCATCGTTCCAAAAAGCTTGATTTTCAATTGGATGCAGGAAGCCAAGCGTTTTGCACCAGAATTACGGCTACTCAACTATACCGGTCAGGAACGGACTGATTCAGCCGGAGCGATCGACCAATTTGATCTTGTTCTCACAACGTATGGCACCCTTCGTCGTGATATAGCACAGCACCGAAAAACTGATTTTGATTATGTCATTCTTGACGAGGCTCAATCGATTAAAAATGCAACAAGTCAGGCTGCGAAAGCCTGCCGCTTGCTACGAGCAAGACAGCGATTGGCTCTGACGGGTACGCCAGTCGAAAATCATATTGGCGAGTTGTGGAGTATTTTTGAGTTCCTCAACCCAGGGCAGCTTGGAACGGCGGGCCGCTTAAAGAGATTTCTTGCCGGCGGTCGAGGGAATGGGTCGGAACTTGTGGCACGGGCAGTACGGCCGTACCTGCTTCGAAGAACAAAAACAGAGGTGCTCTCTGACCTCCCTGAGAAAACAGAGCAGACACTATTCTGTGAGTTGGGTGATCAACAACGAAAAGCATATGACGATCTTCGGCAGCACTACCGTAATGAGCTTACTACTCGAATTGGCCAGCAAGGAATTGGTCGAAGTCGAATTGCAGTACTTGAGGCTCTATTATGACTTCGTCAGGCAGCGTGCCACCCTGGCTTGATCGATGCAAATCGAATTGATGATCCATCTACAAAATTGGATACGCTTCTGGAGCAACTTGATGAGGTGCTTGACGAAGGGCACAAGGTACTGGTGTTTAGTCAATTTACAAGTTTTCTTGCCATTCTTCGACGAAAGCTGGATGAACGCGGTCGGACGTATGAATATCTTGACGGCAAAACGACTGATAGACAAAGCCGTGTCGAAAGGTTTCAGGAAGACTCAGATTGCCGGCTTTTCCTGGTCAGCCTGAAAGCAGGAGGACAAGGCCTGAACCTGACTGCGGCAGACTATGTCTATATTCTTGATCCTTGGTGGAATCCAGCAGTGGAGGCTCAGGCTATTGACCGGGCTCATCGTATTGGTCAGACACGTCCTGTTTTTGCTTATCGACTCATTGCCCGAAACACAGTTGAAGAGAAGATTCTCGCCCTTCAGGACCAAAAACGTGAACTTGCTGCGTCAATCATTTCAGCCGATACAGGAATTCTTTCGGGACTGACGACTGAAGATGTCGAAATGTTGCTGTCATAAGAGGTATTTTCAGTAGACGAGACCTCACACAAACTAAATATAATTATTGCATCATTTGCAGACATCAGCACTGCAGGATAGCGTGATGGAGGTGAATTGAATCTTTTCATTTATCGCATTAGAAAAATGAAGCAGCACCTAATTATGTCAGATTGCCCGCATTCAGAGAAATGGTTTGAAGCTGTTGAAAAATAAATCAAACAAACCCTGTGTACTTTAAATATGTCCAGCGACGATTCAGTGGCTCGCCACAACATACTTATTGTAGATGACGAAGAAGACCTTCTTGAATTGGTGCGATATACACTCGCTAAGGAAGGACATTCAATCACGTGTGTCGACACTGGAGAGAAGGCAGTTGAATCGGTCAGGAAGAAATTACCCGACCTTATAGTCCTTGATTTAATGCTTCCTGGAATTGATGGCCTTGAAGTCTGCCGCCGTCTTAAAAGAGATTCAAAAACACGTGAAGTGCCCATCATAATGCTCACGGCCAAAAGCGAAGAACGAGATGTCATTACGGGTCTTGATGGTGGAGCCGATGACTATGTGACAAAGCCGTTTAGCCCAAAAGTTCTTCATGCCAGAATAAAATCTTTAATGCGTCGTAAAGATGCGGAATTAAGAAGTCAGCAAGAATCAACAATTGAAATTCGAGATCTTGTGATACATCCAGGTCGGCATGAGGTAACTTTAGGTGGGTTAGGACTGAATCTTACGTATACTGAGTTTGCCCTGCTTCAACACCTCGCAAAGAGGCCGGGATGGGCCTACACCAGAGCTCAAATTGTTGATGCCGTAAAAGGTGAGGATTATCCGGTAACAGAACGCTCAGTCGACGTACAAGTCGCAGGCTTGAGGAAAAAACTTGGTGAGTTTGGTAGTAATATTGAGACTGTCCGGGGTGTAGGGTATCGGTTCCGGGCATAATTTTCCCCCCGGCACAATTCTATGCCTAAACCTCGGCTCGCAAGGCGACTGTTTACAGCATATTCGGTGGCGTTAGTCACCGTGATGGGAGGCTGTTACTGGCTTTCGACAGTCTATATGGCCTCTATCACAGAAGAGGCAGAGTTCGAGCGGATGACGACTACGGCTATTCGATTAGCGGATGCTCTCAAGCAAGTTGTCGATGTTTCAGACCAAGAGCAAGTCACTCGCACAGCTAATAAACTTCTTAGTTCCAATGACCAAAAATTTGAACTCTTTGATTTTCAAGGAAATCGTTTAGCTACGATAATCCACGATAAGTTGGCCAAAGAAAACGAGGCTAAAGATGATCAAGGCGATGCGTTACCAAATCTGAAACAGCTTCTGGATGAGACAAAAGGTGGAAGGATTGCGAAGACCAGTCGTTATAACGTTAGCAAAAATAGCCGACTTTTGGTCGTAGCGGTTCCATTTAGTTTCACAAGCACTCCTTTGGGCGCCCTCTGTTTATCAGTTGATACGCAGCAGACAGATCACATTTTGGCGGATGCATTTAAAAAACTTTTGATTGGTTTTATTGTCGTTGGTTTGTTCGCGCTGTTTATTGGCTGGCTGATTGCGCTTTGGGTTGCAAAACCAGCACGTGATCTTGCTCGCGCAATCAAACGTGTTGCAAACGGCGATGGAACAGAGCCAATACCAAGGTCAGAAGTTGCAGAATTAGCAACAATTGCTGAAGCAACCAGCATGCTCAAAGAAAAACTCGTCGAGCGAGGTTTAACTCTTGGGCGACGAGATATTGAACAAGAGGCTGTCCTCGATAGCATGATGGAAGGTGTACTCGCAGTCGATGTTCGGCAACGGATCGTTGGTCTCAATCAAGCAGCGGCGACACTATTGAATATTAATATAGAAATTGCTCTACGGCAGCCACTTCAGAGTGTGGTGCGAAATCCAGCGATACGCCGCTTTGTTCTGCAGGCAATTGATTGCCGTGATCCGATTGAAGACGACTTCGATCTTACAGGACCTCCAAAGCGAACAATTCGTGCTCATGGTACAGCACTTCGAGATCCGTCTGGTGAGGGCGGGGCCGTAATCGTTTTAAACGATGTTACTGAGCTGGAACGTCTAGAGATTGTTCGACAAGACTTTGTGGCGAACGTATCACATGAACTCAAGACACCTATCGCAACAATCAAGGGGTTTGCTGAAACACTTCTTGATGGGGCGATTAATGACCCAGATGATAACAGACGGTTTTTGTCTATTGTGGCAAAACAAGCAGACCGGCTCGAAGCAATAATTGAGGATCTTCTTGCTCTTTCACGGATTGAGCAAAGCGAGGGATCTGGAGCTCTACCTCTAGAGCCAACACGGATTACTGATCTTTTGGCAGTAGCATGTGCGGACTGTATGCCTCGAGCAATGGAGCAGGGTATTATGATGAACATCTCATGTGATGCAAGCCTGTTTGCAGAGGTAAATGCCCCTCTTCTAGAACAAGCAGTTGCGAACCTGATTGAAAATGCAGTCAAGTACAGCGGAACGAGTCAACCAATATCAATTCGTGCAGGTCTGGAAAAAGTCTCTCCTGAAGGCAAGGAAGAACTTGCGATCAGCGTTGCTGATTACGGTTGCGGAATCCAGGCAGAGCATTTACCTCGACTCTTTGAAAGATTTTATCGAGTGGATAAGGGTCGGAGCAGGCAGGCGGGCGGAACAGGACTTGGACTGTCAATTGTGAAACACATTGTTCAGGCTCATGGAGGAACAATTTCAGTTGATAGCCGACCGAACGAGGGCAGTTCGTTCTGCCTCCGAATACCGTGTATTCGGTGACTCTTGTGGTCGTCCGAATAGTGGGCAGCTATTTGTCTGAGATGCCATCCGGTGCTATTTCGTCAGTTGGTTTATTTTTCGGATCTTTGTTGAACTGAAGAATTTTCTTCCACGCACTTTCGGGTGTGTCTGCATATTCGAAAAGATCGAGGTGTTCATGCGAGATAACACCAGAGTCAGCGAGGAAGTCAAAGTCAATAACTTTGGACCAGTAATCATGCCCAAATAAGATGATTGGAATAGGTTGCATTCTGTGCGTTTGCCTGAGCGTGAGTGCCTCAAACATTTCATCAAGTGTTCCAAATCCACCCGGAAATAATACAGCACCTACAGATCGAAGAATAAAATGAAATTTTCGTAGAGCAAAATATTTAAACTGAAAGCAAAGCTCTGGAGTGATAAAAGGGTTCGGTTGTTGTTCTCCAGGCAACTTGATGTTGAGCCCAATAGATTTGCATCCAACATCGAAAGCGCCTCGATTTGCGGCCTCCATAATACCGGGGCCTCCGCCGGTGACAACAACATAGGATCTTTTTTTATCACATTGATTATCTAACGAAACAAGTCGAGCAAACTGCCGGGCATCATCATAGAAGTGAGATAACTCAACGAGCCGTTCACTTCTTTGTACATCACGAGCAAGTTTTAAGTTTTCAGCGTCCATTGCCTGATTGCGAAGAGCTTCTGATAGGTGCCTTTCTGCAGCATTTCTTTCGATTATTTGAGTACCACCAAACACAATAACGGTCGACTCGATATTGTCTTCCTGAAACGCAAGTTCTGGTTTGCCAAGTTCCAGAAGCATGCGAACACCTCGCATTTCAGTCCGTTCGAGTAGTGCACGGTCGTCTTGTGCAAGGCTGTGACTAGGTGAACGAAGAATTGCTTCCATGTTTTCAGTAACAAGCGCAAGGTCATCCCCGAGTATTGTATTTGGAAGGTCGTTGCACATGTCGGCATGAGTCTCACTCCAAGGAGTGCTCTCTTTTGACATTTGATTCTCGACTACTTTTTTATTTTTTTTACTCATGTTATTTCTAATCTGATGGCAGAAGTTGCGAGAGGCAGTATCAAAGAAGATTTGTGGCAACAGAATGAATGTCAGAACGAGAGAACACTGCGGGCAGCAGGAAGCAAAAGTTGTGATCAGTTTAATTTTAAGGACGCGGAGACACTCTGGGATAGTACAATTTTCAGATAGAAGGAAGAATCGAGCATTTCGTGCTTATGGCATAGCTTCTGAAAATGCATGAGAATTCTTTTTTGTACGACTTGTTCCTGCAACTGTGACTGAGCCACGATCAATTCGCAGAGAGTCGACTTGCCAACGTTGAGGTTGTCGACTTTCTTTGTCCAGTGAGGGTGGATTTGTAAGCCGTTGGGGAATTGTTGCCAAAAGAAGCATTCGATCACGATACCGTTGTATGTCCGTGTCAATTCCAGCATTTTTTAAGGTCTTGCTACATTCTTGAAGAACCGCATTGCGCGGGAGTGGGAGTTGCCCAACGCCGGCCCTTTGCACTGTTAAAGTGAATTGATTGACAGATTTGAGTCGGACCTCAATGTCCGCCCACGCCACAGCAGGTACTCCCCACCTCGAAACCTCTATTCCAATCCGAAGGAGGTGTGGTTCGAGTTTGATACGTGGGCGAGACAGTCGACCCCATAATGCGTTTCCGAGAAGTTCAGGGTGATTTCGAGGCAGGTCATTTCCTAACCATGCATTGATTTCATTTTCACGCACGCTGATACCCCAATTCTTACCCTGCTGGATTTCATTTGTGGCCGATGCTATCTGCGTTACAAAACGTCCTGCAGTCGACGGTTCCTCCGATCCACTATTAATAACCGACTGATAAAACTGAGGTGGCACAAAGGCTAGACTGAAAACACAAACAATTACTATGCTGAAGGCCAACATTGCAAAAAGTGCAAGCCGATACGCTTTCTTCTGCCCAACTGCATGAAGAGACAGCCTATTCTCCTCGTTGTCTTTTAAGTCCTGCGAAAAATTTTCATTTCCAGTATTTTCCAAAACTGATCTCTCAACTGGCTACCCAGCAAGCTTGCATAAGTTTGAGATTGGTAACACACCATCATCTTCAAGAATGACGTCTCCGAGTGCATCTATTTCCAACTCGTCCCGCAAAACCCGCATTTCAGATGGTGCCTCGATGCCTATTCGCACTTTATCACCATTTACTCTTACGATCGTTACCACAACTGATTCACCAACTCGAATGCGCTCATTTTGCTTTCGGGACAATACCAGCATAAAAGCCTCCGTTTCTCGTGAGATAGATTTTTGAAATGAATAGAGCTAGCAACTGTGCAGGCGTTATCTGATCCCAACGGGTGGACAGCACCGCGACTTGGTTCATCAGAAGGCCTGGGGAAGATAGGAGCCAAAGGAAATATCGTCCGGATACTTAAGATTTCTTGGCCGTAACGATTTATCACGCAGTCATACGGATCATTCCGGCTGCACCGGGGGCTCACAAAAGATACAAAATCTTCATAGAGAATTTGATTGTGAATCAATAGACGCTGAAAGAAACCGAATCTATTTCTTTTCAGCCTGCGTGTACTCTGCAAGACTTACTTCTTCGGCTATCGCCATGCAGGCTTCGGCATCGGCAATTCGCTGGAGATCATCCGCCCGAAGTGCGGGATGAATACGGTGAACCGAACACAAATGGCGTTGCATCATTGAGGACAGCCCGGACGGAACAAGACTTCCTCGAGAATCTATTTCAAGAGTGACAGATGTCGGAAGTTTGACTTCGGATGAAAGCCGCTTGTTGAGTGCCAGTCGGGGAAACGGTGGAATGCCACCTGGATGAAGGAGGGCACGTAATAGGAGTGCCGTGTCTGCAAACTGTCTGTATTGCCCTGCTATTTCTGGTGACGGTGCATCTGTGGTTTCAATTCGGTATTGCACTCGCGGGCCAACGAGTTCAATTGCATCATCAGACTCATGCATACCATTCTCAAAATGTGGACCGCCAGCCCAACAAAGGAGTTTGTCATCTGATGTCCGCGCCCATTTTGCAAGTGATACACGCAATCGTTCGAGTTGAATACTATCTATCGATGTTTTGACTTGCCGAAGTGGATCAATGAGTAAAACTCGCTCTCGAGTTGGGTCGTGAAGAACAATCTCGCCATTGAATGCTTTGGGTTGATCTGATTCAGAATCAGAAGTCTTCTTTTCTGCAGGTGTGGTATCAAGAAAGTCCCAAGCGACTTTGGATGAGAAAAGTGTCAGACTGTGAGCAATCGGTACGTCATCCCGATCGGCAAAGACGTCAGTCTCGACTCGAAGAGCCTCAGGATCAGTGGCGAAAACGACTTGCCCAAAAGACAACAGGAATACAATGGCAGGACAAAATGCCCTGGTCAGATGCCTCACCCAATGACATTGCGTGGTAACCACTTGTATCAATCTTTCATAGGGAAATATCAAAGTTTTTGGTACGTAACGGACTCTAACAGATGATGGAGCTCTTCCCCTAGTGTGATTTCTAGGTGGACGTGTATAGGGATTTGGTTATTTTCCTGTAGTTTTTGTTCTGAATGAAATTACCTCTGCTGCCCTCCTCTCCTATTTGAATAATGTTTCTTTCTGACCTTCTTGTCGTTTTTGCCGTAACAGCAGTTGTTGTTTTTCTATTTGGACGAGCACAAATACCCAGTGTCATCGGTCTGCTTGTCTCAGGTGTCGTGGTGGGTCCATATGGCCTGTCTCTGGTTGATGACTTAGAGAGCGTCGAACTTCTTGCGGAAATTGGTGTTGTTGTCCTCTTGTTTACAGTTGGACTTGAAATATCCATTTCACGATTGCTTGCCATGTTGCCACTCATGGCAAGCATTGGGCTTCCGCAGATTGCAGGAACAACATTTCTGATTGCTGCAGCCTGTCGATGGCATGTAGGAACACTTCCGCAAGCAATTTTTGCAGGGCTCCTGATTGCCATGTCGAGTACTGCAATTGTCCTGAAACTTTTATCCGATCGGAGCCAGTCCGGTACTCAGGCAGGACGAATCTCAATATCGGTTCTTTTGCTGCAAGACTTATTTGTGATTATCGCAATGCTTGCGGTGCCTTTGTTAGCGGCTTCAGCCGGAGTGAGTGCACCAGCCAATAGTCAAGCTTCTCACCAAAGCACTCAAGCACTTGTCGAAAACCCGTTCCTTGCAGTTCTCGTAGGATTTGCAATCGTTGTTGGTGTGCTTCTTGCTGGACGGCAGTTCATTCCAAAAGTTTTGCACGAAGTAGTGCGGCTACGGAATCGAGAGCTATTTCTTATAACGCTCGTGCTTATTTGCTTAGGTACAGCGGCTATCACTGCGGCGGCTGGCTTATCACTTGCGATAGGAGCTTTCATAGCCGGTTTAGCACTTTCCGAAAGTGAGTACGGGCATCAGGCCTTTGCAGAAGTACTCCCTTTTCGCGATACACTTGCCAGTCTTTTCTTTGTATCTGTTGGCATGTTGCTAGATATATCGTTTGTTTTTTCACACTTCGGACTTGTATGCCTCGTCGTTTTTGTGATCGTCCTACTCAAGGTTTTTGCCACCGCCATCCCAGCAATGCTTGCAGGCTTCCCTGTCCGGACGAGCTTGATAGCTGGTGGTACGATCGCTCAAGTGGGTGAATTCTCATTCGTTCTCGGGTCACGCGGGGCTGATGTTGGTTTGTTAACAGGCGATGACTACCAGACATTTCTTGCAGCTGCTGTTATTACGATGGCTGCGGCTCCACTTCTGACAAATATTGTGCCACAACTGTGCGATTGGCTTGGACAAAGCTCATGGTTTGGCGGGATGTTTCATGATTCACCACCGGAAGAGGACATAGCTTTATCAGACCATGTGATCATTGCCGGTTTCGGTATTAATGGACGGAGCTTGGCAACCGCTTTGGCCGAGTTTGGTGTCCCACATGTTATTTTGGAGTTGAATCCAGAAACGGTTCGTAGTGAGGGAGCGCTAGGCATAGATATACGCTATGGCGACTGTACTCGTCGTCCGATTTTAGAACATGCCGGAATTTTTCGCGCACGAGCTTTTGTGGTAGCAATCTCTGATCCGGCGAGTGCACGTCGTAGCGTTCGAGTAGCACGTGACCTTGTACCAGAACTCGAAATTTTTGTTCGGACAGAGTACCTGGCAGAAGTTGATGAATTACGACTATTGGGTGCGGATGTTGTTGTGCCTGCAGAATTTGAAACGGCACTGTCACTTTTCGAGCGTGTGCTTGGTATCTACGATGTTCCAGAAGAAAAAATTGATGATCTTGTTGATCAACTTCGCCTAGAAAACTATGGATTTTTGCGAAGTGGTGTGAGAAGGCAACCAGTTCAGTCGATAGACAGCCCAGATATTCACGACCAACTAGGACGTTGTCGAATCTCACAACGGAGCGTTGTCGCGGGACAGACAATTGGCGAACTGGATGTTCGAGCAAAGACAGGGGTAACAATCATTGCAATCCAGCGCAGTAATCAGCAGATACGAAATCCTGGGCCGACGCTTCAGTTACAAATTGGTGACGAAGTTTCATTTGTTGGTAGTCGTTCCGAGCGGACCGCTGCAAACAAACTCTTTTTGTCGACGAGCCGTAACACTGACTGAATAGAAACGTTAAGCAGTGTGTTGCTGGAGGAGTTCGAATGGAATGACATCGAGTGCCTTCTCACTCGTTGCCTCGAGAACAACTCCTGGAGCACAGCCTGCTCTCATGGCTTCGAGCCATCGAGCGGCGCAAAGGCACCATCGATCACCCGGTACGAGCCCAGAAAAATTAAATTCAGGTCGTGGTGTGACGAGATCGTTTCCTGCTTCGACTGTAAATTGAAGAAAGGCCTCAGTCATGACGGCACAGACAGTGTGGGAACCGGTATCATCAGAACATGTTCGGCAAAGGCCATCTCGAAAAAATCCAGTGAGTGGTTCCGTGGAGCATGGAATCAGTGGTTTGCCAAGAAGGTTGCGGTTATGCTCCAAGTCAGATGAATTATCTGAGTTATCAAAACTAATCATTTTTATCCGATTCGATCATGAGTGTGCGTAGAGGGCGATTGTGCTGCAGACAATTCGTTCAATCCATCATTTCAGTATAAATAATTCCATCCACTGTGACCTAAAGTAACCCACACTATGGTTATGCTCAGCTTACAAATTGATACGCCTGAACGCTGGTTTTCGCAGGTAGATGAGAATCTCGATGAGATATTAATCGACCATGCTCATTGCGAAAAGAAGGCAGCAGGTGTGGCAATGAATCTTCTCTTTGCCTATGTCGAGAATACAAAGATTTCTCGGGCGATGACTGAAATAGTGAATGAAGAGTTAGAACATTTCCACATGGTACTTGATTTGTTGGAGCGACGAGATATTCAGTTTAGAAAATTAATTCCGAGTAGCTATGGTCCAAAACTTCACAAATTGATTTGTAAGAATGAGCCAGAGCGAGCAGTTGATCGCTTGCTTGTGGCTGGTCTGATTGAAGCTCGTAGTTGCGAGCGATTTTCGTTATTGAAAAATCATGTTCATGACGAAGAGTTGCAAAAGTTTTATGGCGGCCTTTTTGAATCAGAGGCGCGTCACCACGCAACATATGTTCGGCTTGCCTGTGATATAGCACCAGAATCAACTGTTCATGACAGACTGCACTGGCTGGCTTCACGAGAGGCAGAGATCATTTCCGAGGGTGACAAGCAGCCGCGGATGCATAGTTAGTGATCGAAATACGGAGCCTCTTTTCCAAAGAACGACTGCTCATTGTAGGCCCAGGAGATCACAGATACTTTTAACTATATCGTTGGGGGTGCGGTCAATCGTTACCACGAAGGCGCGCTCATCAGCACTCGGTTCTTCGAGAAGGTCAAGCTGACTGTCGAGAAGATCTGGTGGCATGAAATGATCTTTTCGTAGGGTTAGACGCCGCGAGAGTAATTCTCTGGTGCCACGCAAGTAGATAAACTGTACGTCCTTTTGATTTCCTCTGATCGTACGACGGTACGACTCCTTGAGTGCAGAGCAGCTAATGACACCATCTCTGCCAGCCTCGCAACGAGAATCAATCCAATCTGAAATCCTAGAAATCCATGGCTTGCGATCATCATCATTCAGTGGAACACCATCTGACATTTTTAGAATATTTTCTTGTGGATGGAGGGCATCCCCTTCCTGATATTCCCAGCCAAGGTGGCTGGCCAGTTTGGTGCCGACTGTTGTCTTGCCACATCCCGACACACCCATCAAAACAATAATCATCAACGATCTCCTCCAGGAGATGGAAGTTGCTACGCTGTACCCATCGCTGTAACACGATCATGTAGTTTTCTAACAAAATAACACGCCGTGTGATGTTTCGTTTTATAAGAAGGCCTGATAGAAGACGTCGTTAGCTTTGGAGTATCCGGTATTCTCATGTCTGCGACGCGCTACGTCGTGTGGTTTTGAAAGAAATGAATATGTCAAATTCGATGATCCCAGTCAGTAGTCCAGATAATACTTCTGCCACGCACATGCCTTCTGTTGGGCTTGGCTTATGGAAGGTAGATCCTGCAAGCGTAGGTGAACTGATTCATGAGGCGATCAGTGTTGGCTACCGACACCTTGATAGCGCGTGTGATTATGGAAATGAAGCAGAGGTTGGAAAAGGTATCGAGCGTGTCCTTACATCAAACCTGTGTCATCGTGAAGATTTGTGGGTGACTTCAAAACTCTGGAATACCTTCCATGAACCCAAATACGTACGATCAGCAATTGAAAGAACCTTGCGAGATCTTCGGCTGGAATATCTCGATAGTTATCTGATTCATTTTCCAATTGCCTTAGCGTATGTAGCACCTGAGACACGCTATCCACCAGGTTGGTTTTTTGAGCCAGATGCACCAAACCCTTCCATGCAATCAATCAAGGTTCCACTAGCCGAAACATGGGGTGCCATGGAAGAACTGGTTGATGCGGGACTCGCACGGACTATTGGTGTGTGTAATTTTGGTGTCTCGCTGTTACGTGACTTACAAGCTGGAGCTCGAATTCAACCGTCTAGTCTGCAGGTGGAGATGCACCCAAGGCTGACCCAAAAAAAACTTCTACGATTTTGTGATCAAGAAGATATCGCCGTCACGGCTTTTTCACCGTTGGGTGCACCTTCGTACGTGTCGCTCGGAATGGCGAAAGAAGGTGATAGTTTGTTCATGCACGAAAGTATTCTTGCAATAGCTGACGCAGTCGGAAGAACGCCGGCACAAGTCTTACTTCGGTGGGGAGTCCAACGTGGTACAGCAGTTGTCCCAAAGACATCCCAGCCGAAACGTCTTGCAGAAAACATCTCTCTTTTTGATTTTTCACTTTCTGCGGAGCAGATGCTGGTCATTGACGGCCTCAACGAAAATCGCCGGTTTAATGACCCCGGTGATTTTTGTGAGCAGGCATTCAATACATTTTTCCCGATCTATGAATGACCAAGGATTCTTACGGGAGACGTTTCATCCGTATGTCCTTGTAATGCACGACGCTTTCGGGGTCATGAGCCTGTATGGCAAATGTGCCTTGTGAAAGTCTTCGGCCAGACATTTTTTTTGGTGGCTGCCAATCGTCTGGCTCTGTCCAGTCTGTCGTTACGACTCCATTGATTTTTATAACAATGTGTTTCCCATCGACAATGATATCGTAGTCATACCACTCCCCATCTTTGACTGGTGATGTGTCAAGGACGTCAGCAACCGCATAGAGCCCACCTGTTTTTTTGCGATCTTTGTGGGTCTGGTTTACCTGGCACTCATAGCCGGCAAAAGGCCAGCCTGATTCCTCATACTGCGTATGAAAGTAGAGTCCACCATTGGCTTTTGGCATGGTTTTGACTTTTGCATGCCAGTGAAAATTTGTGAGTTGCTCGTCCTCTGAATTTTCTGGATCACCAATCCAGAAAAGATGACAGCGTGGTCCGTCGACAACAAGGACACCATCTTCGACATGAAAGGAATCTGGGTTTTCAGGGTTTGCTTTCCAACCAGAGAGATCCTGTCCGTTAAACATGGTGATCCATGCGTCGCTGGAAGATTCTGCAGTTAATGCAAGCGGTAATGAGGTAACACAAAGTGCGACGCACAGAAAAAGTCTATTTCCACAATGCATTGAGATAGCTCCACGAGTGAGTTGACGGAAGAACAAAGACCAGATTTATTGCACGAATCGTATCACGAACGCCAGTACTGTGCGAACTGAAAACACAGATTTCACGCCCAATTCAGTCGTTGTCACTGGGCCTGAGACTCTTGAACCTCTTCGTACGAAAGAAGACCATTCCGATCAGAATCAACTTGGTTAAATCGGCTTCGTAGTCGGTTTGGTAACTCCTCTTTGCTCAAGGCATGATCACCATCTTGATCAAAGCGTAAAAAGAAAGCCTGGAAGTTCTTGTTGTCCCGTGCTGGCAGATTTCCTTGTTGCTTCTGTGAACGTGCCGTGTTTGTCAAAGGAGTTCCCGGTGGAACTCCAGGGAGAAAATATTCAACGTACCCAAGTAGCATTTCTTCAAATGTTTGTTGTCCCCAATAAACAGTCTCTGTTGGGTCAGGGTTGGCAGGATTCTCTGCCGAGTTATCAAACCATGCCGTAAACGTGATGGTATCACCTTCATGAAATGTTCTTGGTTCGGTGTACCGATAAAGCAGTTGCCAATTAAAATCATACTGAGGGATATCTAAAAGAACTTCTTGACGACCTGTGGTATCGATCACCTCATAGCGACAAGCGCTTCCGCGTAAATGCATATGCGGAAGAAATCCGAGCACTGTAGCATCGACGGGAAGCTTGAGTGATGCCTCTTCTCGGTGGTGCTTCGCGAAAGGTGGGATACGTATGTGATGATTTGAGAGGCCTTTGATACGCACTTCGTGCTCCGGAGGTGCATCTGCGTAGATAACTCCGACTCGTGTTTGGTCGGTCGTCGCGATTCCATTTGGTGTGTAGTGCATCTGGAAAATGAGACGTGACCCTTTTGGAAGGTAACGGGCGAAACCCTTGGGATATTTCCAGACAGACTGACCAGGTACATAGCCAGCCCAGAGGCCATCTTCTTCTCGCTCAGCCGAACTTCTCTTTCCTTGACCAGGTATATGAAGCGTGATAATGACATGATGCACAACTTCAGGACTGCCAGGTTGGATTTCAATTGCTTGTACCCATTTTGATTCGTCCAGTTGTGTATCAATCGTTATGTATTGATAGGGCATGACCCCGGTTGCCTGCACGGGTATTGGTTCAGAAAATTTCCAGACTCTATCGGGTTTCCCAATCTGCCAATCGGTTGGGAATGTCATTGGCTTGGGAGCATCCGCAAGATTTCCCAGTGGATGATCACTCTGAACCCACGCAAGAAGGTCATTCCGATCATCTGCGGTCAGCGACCGATCATTTTTCCAAATGTGTTGATGGTTTGTGGTTGATGTCTTGCTCGATCTTGATTCTTCAGCAAACCAGGGAGGCATGGTTTTGTTGGTCACAACAGTCTGAATCATGCCAGCATGCGCAACAACGTCCTCATAGCTGTCTAAGGGAAATGGTCCAATGCCACCTTTTCGATGACACTCAATACAATTTCTTTGCAAGATCCTTGAGATTTCTCCGTGATAGGTCGTCATGCCCGCAGTATCTTTCACCACTTCATAACTCAGATCACATCCCGGTGCATCCGTTGCAGCGATCGAGGGCTGCTGCCCCTGAAGTAAAGACTCAATAGCATCTTTTAAAAAGTGTTGTTTTGGTTCTGCCCGGGCATATCCAAAGCCGTATTGATCATCAATGGCACCGTGGTAGACAACAGTGCGATGAGCATCAACAACAATCACATCAGTTGTTGTTTGAGCTTGGAGATACTGCGACAGTTTTCCATCAGCATCGTGAACATAGATTGCATTGCGTGCTTGTTGTGCAGCAGCCTGCATGTTCTCTTTTTTGTCAGATTGAATTGGATTGACAAGAATATATTGAACATGTGCAGGCGCCGAATGAGAGAGCTTTGCCAGAGTTGGTAGATATTTCCGACTAAGGGGGCAGGATGTACTTGTGAAGCAAAAAGCTGTGAGTTGGGTAGTGTGTTCAGAGACAAAAGTATGCTGTTCGCCATTGATGTCTGAGAACGAAAACGCTTCAACAAGTTGCCCAATACCATGTTCGGCAGGCTTGAGTGGTTTTGGTCCTTTGCGAATAGGATCAGCAAGTAATGAACCTGAGAAGAGAATCAGGAACATGCCGCTGAGTAATCCCACGAAGGGAAAGTTCCTGAACGGAAATTCAATCTTCATGAATACGAACTTTACTATCAGCGAGGAAATGAGAATATCGTAAAGGCTACATGCTCGTGGCAAGAAACAAAACAACAAAGTCCTTCCTGTTTTCAACGATTATTGGACCTTCGGGTTTCGTTCACAGATAGTAAGGTAGAAAAACATGTTGCTATCGATGTTCTCCGTTTCATTTTCTTTCTATTGTGAGGTTCCAGAAAAGATAGAGTGCACACAGTCTGGTCAAGGATTCTCCCTTGAAGATGTGATAGGTTTCCCGCAATCCATTGATCACTATCAATGGAGAATTTGTTGGTGGCACTTCATTTGTCGTATTCTTTTCTTGGGACGAGTGCTGCATGTTTATGGGTAACACAATGAAATATTTTTCCGGCATCGGTATCTTTGTTTTGGTTGTATGTCTCCCGGTATTTTCGGTGGAGGCTCAAAGCACTTTTGATCCACCAAATATCCTGTGGATTGTTGGTGAAAATCTAAAGCTCGACCTTGGATGTTATGGGGCTCAGCATGTAAAGACACCTCATCTTGACGGCCTAGCAAAAGAAGGCATGCGGTACACCAAAGTTTTTGCAACATCACCAGTGTGCGCGCCGAGCCGCAGTGCATTTTTTACCGGGATGTATCAGACGTCTTCTGATACACATAACATGCGGTCACACCGGGAAGATGACTATCAGCTTCCTGAGGGAGTCAGGCCACTGACACACAGGCTCAAAGCGGTTGGCTACACCACGGCAAATATCAAGACAATGAATGGTGAGGTTGTTGGCTCCGGAAAGCTCGACCTGAATTTTGTGAATGAAGGAAAACTGTATGACACAGATAGATGGGAAGAGCTACCCAAGAATCAACCTTTCTTTGCACAAATAAATACGCTTGAAGCCGAGTACGATATTTACGATCGGCAGACATGGCGTGTTCCACGTGTCAAGTGGAAGGGCGAAGACCATCATGAAAAGATCGCGGACCCTGACAAGGTTGAGCCGCCGCCCTACTATCCGGATCACCCGTTGGTACGACTTGAGTGGGCACGGTACCTCAACTCAATTTCAGGAATGGATAAGACGGTAGGGAAGATTTTAAAACGTCTTGAAGCCGATGGGCTTGCTGGAAATACAATCGTCATGTTTTTCGGAGACAACGGACGAATTGAACCCCGAGGAATTCACTGGTGTTATGACACTGGGTTGCATGTTCCTCTTATTATTCGATGGGCTCGTGATCGTACGCCACCACCAGGTTTTCAATCCGGTCAGGTTGACGAGCAGGTTGTCAGCTTAATTGACATGACACCCACCACGCTGTGGTGTGCTGGTCTTGCTCGACCACTTGGGATGCACGGACGTATTTTTCTCGGTGATGCAGGTGGGCAAGAGCGTCGCTATGCATTTTCAGCGAGAGATCGAATTGATGAGACAGTCAATCGCGTCCGGAGTGTTCGTGGTACTCGCTACCACTATATTCGCAACTATTTTCCAGACCGACACTTTGCATCATTAAATAGATATAAGGAAAAGTGTTTTCCAATAAAGCCCTTAATGCGTGAGATGTACGCAAAAGGGGAACTCACAGGTCCGCCACTTGAATTGATGAATCCGCGTGTTTCCGAGGAGCAGCTATTCGATACCGAACAAGATCCGCATGAGATTCATAATCTTGTTGCTTCAGATAAGCCGGAACATCGTGAAGCGCTTATTGGCATGCGATCAGCTTTGGATACATGGATCGTAGAGACAAATGATCAGGGTGAATTCCCAGAAGATGAAGCAATTGTGAAGCCGTTTGAAAAAGAAATGCATGACTGGTTTGGTACGCCTTCATGGCATCCTTACAAGCCCGAGAAAACTCCATGAGCCATTATGAGTTTCGGACGATGCGGCCGAATGAACAACATGATGTTGCCAGCCTGATCCGTGAGTCAACAAATTCGTGGTACGAAGCCAACGGAAAAGCACCAATATTTACTGGTGACCCCAGTGCGACCATGTTGTTCTGTGATGTCTATGAAGCACTTGATCCAGGCTGTTGTCTTGTTGCCGTTGTAAAAGAGACGGAGCAGATTGCAGCGTCATGTTTCTATCATCCTCGCTCCACTCATGTTTCACTCGGAATCATGAATGTTCACCCCAATCATTTTGGGAAAGGTCTGGCGAGGCAACTTCTTGACCGTATTGTTCACTTGTCTGAAGAACACAATAAGCCGACACGGCTTGTGTCGAGTGCCATGAACCTTGATTCATTTTCACTCTACACTCGTGGTGGGTTTGTGCCCCGACAGATTTTTCAGGATATGACCCTGGCGGTACCCGATGAAGGCCTTCCGGAACGCGACATTCCCGGCTTGCACAGAGTGAGGAAAGCATGTCTTGATGACCTACAGGATATTGTCCAATTGGAACACGAACTCTGTTTTATTGACCGTGAGAAAGACCACCGGTTTTTTCTCGAGAACGCCATGAACATATGGAATGTTTGCATTATTGAATCTGAAGATACAAAGCAGATTGATGGCGTGCTTGTGTCTGTGAGGCATCCTGGAAGTACGATGCTCGGACCTGGCTTCATGCGCTCAGAGGAAGATGCCTTGGCTTTGATTCGATATCAGCTCGATCAATACCATCGAGGCGGTCAGCCTGTATGGCTCGTGCCGTCATTGTGCCATTCTCTTGTGTCGGAACTCTATGGGTGGGGTGCAAAAAACTGTGAATTACATTTTGGACAAACCAGAGGGAAATGGCAGAAGCCTCGTGGTGTCACCATGCCAACGTTTATGCCTGAGACCGGTTGATTTTTGATTTGCAGGCTTCACCAAGCAACGAATGAACATGTCTTTAATCAATGATAGAAAAGATCGGAGATGTTCTTGAAAATACACAACGTGCACGAAAAGAGCGGTACACACTCTACGTGGCGTGATATTTGTTGGGCTGCTTTCTTGGCTGGTGGCGTCTTTTTTGTAAGTGGCCTTGTGTACGGTGTTATGTCAGGTGTGGCCGTACCCTTACAAGATCCAACATCCGCAGAATGGGATCTTGAGAAATTTCATGTGCAGATTTCACAGTGGCTGATGGTAGTTGGTGAATGTTTACTTGCTGGTGTGTTTTGTCTGGCTCTTGGCAAAGAAATTATTCGTCAATTATTCAGAAGCTAACTATCTTATTGGTAGTATCTTCATTGTGGCGATTCCCTCCCCCAGACCACGCAGTCTTCTGTTGAAAAAATTGGATTCCAATTATGGCTGAGATTGTTGAGGCCTTCAAAAACATTGTCGGCGAAGCGAATGTCCTCACCAAGGAGATGGATACCGCATACTACCGTTCTGGGTTTCGCTGTGGATTTGGTGGCGCCAAGGCTGTGGTGTTTCCATCAACCCTTGTCGAGCAGTGGAAGGTTCTTCAAGTCGCTGTCGACGCCGGCTGTGCCATCATCATGCAAGCTGCGAAGACTGGTCTGACTGGCGGTTCATCTCCAAGTGGCTTTGACTACGACCGAGACGTGGTGATTATTAACGTTAGCCGGTTGCGCGGTCTCCACTTACTTAGGGAAGGGGCACAGGCTCTTGCTTTTCCAGGTACGACTCTCTTTGAGTTAAGCGAGGAGCTCAAGAAGATTGATCGTGTGCCTCATTCTGTACTCGGTTCGACAACTATTGGTGCGACTGTCATCGGTGGTGTGGCGAACAATGCGGGTGGCGCACTCTGCAAGCGGGGTTCGTCCTATACCGAGTATGCACTGTACGCGCGGGTGAACGAGCAGGGCATGCTTGAATTAATTGATCACCTCGGCATTCAGAACCTTGGCGAGACTCCTGAAGAGATTCTTACCCGACTCGAAGCTGGCGAGTTCACAGATGCAGATCTAATCGATGATGGACGAGTTGCATCTGATAACGACTACGTCAATCGCATCCGCACTCTCGATGCGGATGTTCCGAACCGTTATAACGCTGACCCAAAACGACTCTACGAAGCCAGTGGCAGCGCAGGTAAGGTCGCGTGCTTCGCTGTGCGGGTCGATACGTTTCAGGCACCCAAGAAAAAACAGGTGTTCATTCTTGGCACCAACGATCCCGATCACTTCGTCACGATGCGTCGCGACATTCTCGCCACCTTCGAGCATCTCCCGGAGATGGTCGAGTATATGAATCGGGCAACATTCACTGCAGCAGAGAAGTACGCAAAGGACGTGGCGCTTGCGATTAAGTATCTTGGAACCGAGCGATTACCAAAGGCTTATGCACTAAAGGCGAAGGCAGAATATCTACTCAACAAGATTCCTTTGCTGCCGAAGTACATTCCCGACATCTTTCTCTATTACGCCAGTAAACTGTTTCCACAGCACTTGCCCAAGCGGCTACTCGAGTATCGGGACACCTATGAGCACCTTCTGATTCTTGTAACGGCGGACGAAGCGATCGACGAGGCGAGGCAATACCTCGAAAATGATTGGGGTCGAACGGACGGGGTCGGGTTTTTCGAGTGTTCAGAACGCGAACAAGAGGCGGCACTTCTTCATCGCTTCAGCGCTGCGGGGGCTGGGCTCCGCTATCAGAACCTTTACCAACGAACCACTGAAGAGGTTCTGTCGCTCGACATCGCACTGCTCAGCAACGACCCGGACTGGATCGAAGATCTCCCCGAGGAACTCACCAAGGACTTGGTGTTGGATTTATCCTACGGACACTATCTGTGCCATGTGTTTCACAATATTTACGTGTACCGCAGGGGCACTGATATGGAACGGGTCAAGACGCTTATGCTCGAGCGGCTCACGGCTCGAGGGGCCAAGTTTCCTGCGGAACACAACGTCGGCCATCTGTACGAAGCTGAGCCGGTTGTCAAGGAATTTCATCGGCAGCTCGACCCGACCAACACATTCAATCCAGGTATCGGAAAGACGAGCAAAAAACGGCTCTAATACACTTCTGGCCTCGCTCAGGACTCTTCGGTATCTTGCAGCCTGATACAGTGCGAATCTATCAGCGAAATGGCAGACGCCTATTGGTAACAGCGAATGAAGGCGATTCCCGCGTTCGGCCGACATCAGATGATACAGTCTCAGGATTTGAAGAAGGTGCCGTCTTTGAAGATGAGGCAAGCCTTGAAGACTGGCCTACCAGTGGGACTTTGTTTGAGAAACAGACTTCTGATACAGAACTCGGAAGGCTCAAACTTGTACGAGACCTGGTTGACGACCATCTCGATGAGAAGGGTCGGCCAACTCAGCTTTTTGCATTCGGGAGTCGATCATTCTCAATACTCGATCTCACAACAGGTGACCTTGTCTTTGATAGCGGTGATGATTTTGAACAGATCACAGCAAAGCGATACCCAGAATTTTTTAATGTGAGCAACGACTCAGTAAAAGAAAAGAAGCGGAGCCGAAGTAAAGGACCTGAGCCGGCAGG
>ERZ802819.212-NODE-212-length-39096-cov-14.4487_pt1 | contig 39096 bp, 38 predicted proteins | sample MGYA00345647_ERZ802819 | MGnify/ENA primary metagenome ERZ802819 (study PRJEB30503, sample SAMEA104212355) | marine metagenome | biome: Westerlies Biome; feature: [SRF] surface water layer (ENVO:00010504) within the epipelagic zone...; material: water...
TGGCTCGACCAGGAGCCGCTACCGCGCCGCAGGCTAAGCAAGCCGGCTCTTTAAACGCACAGCGGCGAAGTGTCTATGCAACCGATTTACATCTTCAGAAGCCTGCATCTTTCGTCGCATCGTCTTCGATAAAACCCTTCGCCATCTTTGTGATCAGGGCGCTTTTTTGATGCTTTCCCCGAAACCGCGAGATTTCCACCGACGAACGGTATTGTTCTTCGACTTTCTCTCTAGGCTGAACCGCTCCCTCTCGAGCGGCTCAATCTTTGAGCGCGAAGACTACCACAGGTGGTTCCATATCGGACAGCCATCGGCCCATTTCGCGACTCGATTTTACGCGTTAGCGCTTGGAGAATTGAGGACGTTTACGCGCTTTGCGCAGACCCACTTTCTTACGCTCAACGGCGCGCGCATCACGCGTCAAAAAGCCAGCTTGGCGCATGGGTTGGCGCAGATTTTCATCGTACTCGACCAGCGCCCGCGCGATGCCGTGGCGAATAGCGCCTGCTTGGCCAGAACTGCCTCCACCGCGTACAGTGATTTTCAAATCTAGCTTGTCGACAAGATCCGCAGCTTCCAGCGGCTGCCGAACGACCATTCGCGATGTCTCGCGGCCGAAAAACTCATCGAGTGGGCGTGCATTCACAAAGATGCGCCCGGTACCACCAGAGATAAACACTCGTGCTGCCGCAGTCTTGCGTCGCCCTGTTCCGTAATCGTAATCCGTCATCTATAGCTCCAAGACCTGAGGTTGCTGCGCGCTGTGTGGGTGATCTGGCCCTGAGTACACTTTGAGTTTACGAAACATCGCTCGTCCCAAGGGGTTCTTGGGCAGCATGCCTTTGACAGCAATTTCTAACATACGTTCTGGATGTTCCGCGCGCATGGTTTCGACAGAAGTGCTGCGAATACCGCCGGGATACCCGGTATGACGCCAGTACATCTTGCCTTGTTCTTTATTACCGGTTACCCGCACTTTTTCCGCATTCACGATGACGATGTAGTCACCGGTGTCGACATGGGGAGTAAACTCTGGCTTGTGTTTGCCACGCAGGCGACTGGCTACCTCGGTAGCAATTCGGCCAAGCGTCTTGTCTTGCGCGTCGATAATCCACCAAGACCGGACGACGTCCTGCTCTCGCATACTTACCGTTTTCATGTTCTGCCTCTGTTGTGCTGGCGGTCTTATGTCGCCGCGTATGCCCGACGCTCGTTCACGTTGGCGTCTGCTCTTTCGCCGATATTCAGCGATCGCGCACCGATGATTCTGCTGTTGCGAACACTGGCGAGAATCGGTGAGCCCCAAAAGGGGCGCGAATGATAGTAGAGCACCCGATGCTTTACAACATCTCTATAGGCTGGGCTTACGAATCGGCGCGGCGGACAGCGCCCCTTGTCTGCGGCGCACACGCGTGTTTCAGGATACGTGGGGCTCGCTGAGATAGGATTCAGACTGCATCTCCAGCAATCGGCTCTGAGTACGCTGAAATTCGAAACTTAGGCGCTGGCCCTGATAAAGCTCTGCGATGGAATCATCGGCGGAAAGGATGAGTTTGACCCGACGATCATAGAACTCGTCCACCAGACTTATGAAGCGACGCGCTGCATCCTCTTTCGTGGTACCCAGCACAGGTACGTTGCTGACCAGCACCGTGGTAAACAGGGTCGCCAGCTCGATGTAGTCATTTTGACTGCGCGGTCCCTCGCAAATATTCGCGAAGTCAAACCAGACCACGTCGCCGGCCACTTTCCGCGCTCTGATCGGGCGGTTTTCAATACTTAGGCTTACGTCGGCCTTGGCTTCTTCAGCCGCCAGCCCAGCGAAGTTCTCCTCCATGCTCAGCTGCGCATGCTCATTCAAGGGGAAGTGATACAACTTAGCTTGCTGCAACGCACGAAGGCGAAAATCTTGTCCCGCGTCAATATGGTGCACATCGCAGTGCCTATAGATTTCATCGATGGCCGGTAAAAAACGCGAGCGCTGCAAGCCGTTCTCGTAGAGACGGGCTGGTTCGACATTGGATGTGGCGACTAACGTCACGCCGCGCTGAAAAAGAGCGGTCATTACCTCGCCTAGAATCATGGCGTCGCCGATGTCAGACACGAAGAATTCGTCGAAGCACAGCACATCACCTGCATCGGCTATCTCATCGGCCACTTTTAGCAGCGGGTTCGCTTGGCCAGCATGACGACCCAGCGCGTCGTGGACTCGGCGCATGAAGCGATGAAAGTGCATCCGCTGTCTGCGCTGGGTGGGTAGCGCGCTGCAAAACATATCCATCATCATGGTTTTGCCGCGCCCAACGCCGCCCCACAGATACAGACCCCGGGTGGATTTTCCTGCCTTGCTCGCACCGCCCCAGCCTAGTTTGCTGAGCCAACGACTGGTGGTACCTGATCTTTGCGGAGGGTGTTGCAAAAGATGAACGTAGCGCGCTTGCAGTAACTCAACGACTCGCTGTTGTGCCGAATCCGCTAGAACCTCATTTGAATCCAGTGCGCGGGCATACAGCTGGGCGGGCGTGAGGGCGCCGAGAGCATGCAAATCTGAGTCCCCACCCTCCTTCATTGCTGAGGCTTGTTACCCCGCACCCGGGCGGCCAAGGCGTGAGCCTCCAGTCCCTCAGACGTCGCGAGCAGATCTGTTGGCCCCGACAGAGCTTGAGCAGCTTCACGAGATATGCCAACGATAGAACTACGCTTTTGAAAGTCATACACCCCAAGTGGCGAGGCGAAGCGGGCTGTACCGAAAGTAGGCAGAACATGGGAAGGGCCTGCCATGTAATCACCAAAAGTCTCCCCAGTATGAGGACCGAGAAAAATAGCCCCTGCATGACGTAGGCCGCTGACCCAAGCATTCGGATCTGCCACAGCGAGTTCCAAATGCTCTGCGGCAATTCGGTTGGCAACCTCGAGTGCCTGCGTCTGATCCTTGCAATAGATCAAAGCGCCACGGTCTTGCAGGGACTTGTCGATAATCTCCGCCCGCGCCATCTGCGGCAACATTTGTTCTATGCGTAGCTTTGCTTGCGTCAAAAATGCTCGGTCAGTGCTTAATAAAATGGCTTGCGCTGATGCGTCATGTTCGGCCTGGGAGAACAGGTCCAGCACCGCCCATTCCGCCTCTGTCGTACCGTCGGCTATCACCAATACTTCGCTTGGTCCGGCAATCATGTCGATGCCAACCTGGCCAAAAACCTGTTTTTTTGCGGCTGCAACGTAGGCATTGCCGGGACCCACGATTTTATCGACCCGCGGTACGCTTTGCGTGCCATATGCCAATGCAGCCACGGCCTGGGCACCGCCAACGGCAAAAACACGATCTGCTCCGGCGAGGTGAAGGGCAGCAAGCACCATGGCGTTGCGCTCGCCGCCGGGTGTCGGTGAGACGACCACGACATCTTTCACCCCCGCCACCTTGGCGGGAATCAGCGTCATCAAGACGCTGGACGGATAGGCCGCTCGTCCGCCGGGCACGTAGACCCCTACACGATCCAGCGGCTGGATTTTTTGCCCTAACTCGCATCCCAGCTCATCGACATAGGACCAAGATTCTTCCCGCTGACGTTCGTGAAACCGGCGTATGCGATCGGCAGCGGTTTGCAGCGCTTGCTGTGCATCGCTGTGCAGAGCGGCCCAGGCGCTAGCCAGTTCGTCCTGTCCGATCTCAAGTTCTGATAGCTCAGCGGCATCAACCCGGTCGAATTGACGAGTCAGGGCGAGCAGCTCCTCATCGCCATGAGTTCTGACACGTTTAATGATGTCAGACACTTGGGTGTCGATAGCGCTGTCTACGCTCAGGTCCCAGGCAAGCAGTGCGTCGAGTTGCTCTGTGAACTGCGAAGTTGTTGCATCGAGTTGGCGCATGCTATTGGCTCACCGCAGGGACATGCTGCGCCACTGCATTTTCGAGCTGCTCGATCAAGTCCTGCACCAAATCAAACTTTGTCTTCATCGAAGCGCGATTAACGATTAGGCGCGTGCTGATTTCGCAAATGGTCTCCCGCGCCTCAAGCCCGTTGGCTTTGAGGGTGTTGCCAGTGTCCACAATATCCACAATACAATCGGCCAGCCCCAACAAGGGTGCGATTTCCAGTGCGCCGGACAGTTTAATGAAGGAGACCTGCTTGGACTGTTTTTGATAGTACTGCCGGGCAATGTTGACAAATTTCGACGCCACGCGAACGCCTTGCGCTGGCTCAGGAACACCCACAGGGCCTGCGGTCATCATGCGGCAGGCGCCAATCTTAAGATCGAGCCGCTCATAAAATGTCATGTCGGCGCCGTATTCGAGGATCGTATCCTTGCCCGTTATGCCCACATCGGCGACACCGTTTTCAACATAGGTCGGCACATCGGCAGAGCGAGCGACAATAATCTTATGATTACCGGTCACGCTCTCAAAGATGAGCTTACGAGATGATTTGGGATCGTCGCTGGGCTGTATCTCGCACGCCGCGAGCAGCGGCATGCATTCTTCAAAGATGCGCCCTTTATTAACGGCAATAACTAGTCCCATGAGTAAATCAACCTGCTAGGGGAAGGTTCAGGAAACTCGGCGAATCTTGGCGCCTAGGCTTCCCAGCTTTTCTTCAATGGTCTCATAACCGCGATCGATGTGATAAATGCGGTCGATCGTCGTGGTGCCAGCGGCGGCCAGCGCTGCTAACACCAAACTCGAGGAGGCACGCAAATCTGTTGCCATCACCGGAGCGGCTTTCAGCTGATCCACTCCATGAACCACTGCCATGGAGTGACCGTGTAGCTCGATCTCGGCACCCAGCCGCTTCATCTCATGAACGTGCATGAAGCGGTTCTCAAAAATATTCTCGGTAATCGTCGCGGTGCCATCGGCCAGCGCGTTCAGCGTCATGAACTGAGCTTGCATATCGGTGGGAAAACCTGGGTAGGGAGAGGTTTCGATATCGACGGCTTTGGCGCGCCGACCGTTCATATCCAGCTCGATCCAGTTATCGCCAGTCGTCAGGTCAGCACCCGCTTGTTGCAGTTTATCGAGGACAGCCCCCAACGTTTTTGGTGCCACATCGCGCAAGTGAACGCGCCCGCCTGTGACCGCAGCAGCCACCAAATACGTTCCTGCCTCAACTCGATCAGGCATGATCGTATGCGCGCCACCATGCAGTTGCGCAACGCCCACAATCTCAATCGTTGACGTTCCGTGCCCCGTCACCGTAGCGCCCAGCGCATTCAAAAAATCAGCAAGGTCGACAATTTCAGGCTCGCACGCGGCATTGAAGAGGCGAGTCGTGCCACGGGCAAGCGTTGCTGCCATCATCAAATTCTGCGTGCCACCCACGGTCACCACATCCATGTGGATATCGCAGCCAATCAATCTGCCGCTGGTTTTTGCACACACATAGCCTTCGGTTACCGCTATGTCTGCGCCCATGGCCTCAAGACCTTTGAGATGCTGATCTACTGGCCGAGACCCAATGGCACAACCCCCCGGCAGTGAAACCTCAGCTTCACCGAAACGCGCGAGCAGCGGCCCCAACACCAAGAAAGATGCTCGCATCGTCTTCACTAGCTCATAGGGTGCGCGGTAATTTTCAAGGCTGCGCGCAGCGATCTCGACTTCCATAAACTCATTCAGGGTGACGTCGACGCCAAGACAGGCGAGAAGCTCAATCATCGTCGTCACATCATGTAGATGGGGAGAATTCGAAATCTTGACCGGTTCGGCGGTCAACAGCGAAGCGGCAAAAATCGGCAGCGCAGCATTTTTTGCGCCACTGATGCGGATTTTACCGTTGAGCGGGATGCCGCCCTCGATTTGCAGTTTATCCATCTTGCTTAGGGCGTCGCTGCCTTGATCGTCACCGCGTGCAAAGCGCCGCTGGAGATTAAATCTTCAATACAGCCATAAACTTCCTGCTGCTTTTTAACCCGGCTCATACCGTCAAAATGCGCGCTGACCACGGCAATAGAAGCTCTATTACCTTCTATTTCTACCTGCACTTGGGCATTTGGTATCGCCGACTCGATTCTTTGTTTTACTTCATCTTGCATATAGCGTTTCCATCATCGCTTTATGTGCACTGGGTAAGTGCCAGCTGGGAGGCCGCTATCTTACGCAATAACCTCTCTTACGCCATCGAGCATTGCACGACAGTGTTTGCCCTTCACCCGTGAAGCGAGCCCATCTTCATCTGCGTATCGCGGTGCCGGCAAGGGGGATCGCCGCGTCGACGCTGCCAGCCATCTCTCTTGCTATCTCTTGCCATCTTGGCGAGAGCCGAGGATAAGACTAAAGTGGCGCGTCGAAGAACAAGGCCAACCCGGTCTTGTCATCGCTGAGACCCTAAGTGGGCAGAACACCCGTCAAGAGTAAGCCTTGGACCACTAATCCGGGCAGGCTGGCAAGCCATATATTGTCGCTGAAGACGCGTTTAGGCCTGAGCCTAACAACGAAGGACATCTCCCCATGTGGGTTAACTTACTGTTAATGATTGTTGGCTTTGCCGTACTGATCTGGAGCGCTGACCGTTTTTTGTCTGGCGCTGCAGCGACGGCAACGAACCTGGGCGTCTCTAACATCGTCATCGGCCTGACGGTCGTCTCACTCGGCACTTCGGCCCCTGAGATTGTAGTCGCGCTGATCGCGGCGCTGGAGGGGAACCCAATCTTAGCCGTCGGCAACGCAATCGGCTCTAACATCGCGAACATTGGTTTGGTGCTGGGTATTACCGCGATCGTGGCGCCGCTACCTTTTTCACAAAATGTACTGCGCCGCGAGTTGCCCTGGCTACTCGGCGCAACCGTCCTCGCCATCGTATTGATCTTCGACCGCGAGCTAGACTTCACCGACGGTCTTTTTCTGCTCGCCGGCCTTGCTTACATACTTTGGCAGCTGCTGCGTTCTGAAAGAGACGCCGACCCGGCTGACAGCGCCCTAGCCAGCGAGCTCGAAGAACTGCCGGAAATGAAACAAAGCACCGCCCTTTTTTGGCTTTTCGCCGGATTGGCCGCCCTACTCGCTGCAGCCCAGCTGTTGGTTTACGCTGCCACCCAGATCGCCGTGGACCTCGGCATCAGCAGCATGATTATCGGTTTGACCATCGTCGCCATTGGTACCAGTCTGCCGGAACTCGCGGCAACGGTTGGCGCGGCAATGAAGGGGCATTCCGATATCGCCATTGGCAATATCGTTGGATCGAATATTCTCAATATTTTGGCCGTGCTGGCGGTTCCCGGCATGATCACGGCGACGAGCCTAGACTTTTCAGCCTTGTGGCGCGACAGCGGCATGATGCTGGCACTGACCCTGATGTTGGCGCTGTTCGCATACGGCCTAAACTCCCGCGCGGTGATCACACGTTTTGAGGGTCTCGTGATGCTGCTAGCGTGGATTGGCTACAATCTGCTGCTTATTCAACAAGCATGAGCCAGCAAAATGACTGATACCAACCTTGGACCGCTTTACGCGGTTGCAAGCACCATTGAGGGCATTGTGCTCGACGTTGATGGCGTGCTGACAGACGGCAAAATTACCTACACCTCAGATGGCAATGAACTCAAAAGTTTCCATGTTCAAGACGGCGGCAGCCTCAAACTGCTGGCCAGCCATGGCATCGCGCTAGCAATCATCACGGGGCGCCAATCCACCATCGTCGAACGACGCGCAAAAGAGCTGGGCATTGCCTTTGTACAACAGGGTGTTGACAACAAAGCCTCAGCCCTCGATCAGCTTATTAGTGACGGCTTTCCCGCTGCTGGTTTATGCGCGATTGGCGATGACCTGCAGGACTTGCAGCTGTTCGACCATGGCGGGGTATCCCTCGCCGCGACCGTAGCCAACGCCCACCCAGCCGTTTTGAGCCGGGCACAGTTTGTGACGCAAAGACCAGGCGGCGCGGGTGTTATCGTCGAGCTGGCGGAACTTATCTTGCGAGCCAAGAAGCGCTGGCCCCATGCTTAACAACGCCACAGCAGCGTATCAGTCAGGCAAAGAGTCCCATCGGCCTGATTAGGCCGATACGCTGTTTTTCATGCCTTCAAACACTCCAACTCAGCCGCTCGATAATCGGTTCCCAAACAAGCTTCTGATTGGTTTTGGTGTCGCTTTATTGCTTGTCCTTACAGCGATCACTGGGCTTCAACAAGATCAGGATCCCAAGACTGAGCCAAGCGATCGCGGCCTCGTGTCGAGTCTGCAACCATCGAGTACGGCGACAGCCATCACGTGGCAGGTTTTTTCTGACCTTGGTGAGCTGGACTACCAAGTGAGTGCGGCGCAGCTCGAACAGTATCCTTCCCAAAAACTGATGAAAGTTGTTAGTCCTATCGTTCAAATGACATCACAAGATCGCCCCCCCTGGGTGATTAGCGCCGACCGTGGCGAGATCACCCGACTGCCTGATGGGCAAAATACAGATACCCAGAGCGATCAGATGACGCTTCAAGGACATGTCGAAATCCTGCGCCAAGGCCCTGCGGCGCAAACCGAGCTTCGGTTATCGACTACGCAGCTGCATATTTTTCCCGCCACGCAGCGCGCTCAGACCGATACGCCCGTGCTGTTGCAGCACGAGCGTTTCACCACGTCCAGCGAAGGCCTAGATTTAAATCTAGAGACAGGCGCTGTGGTCTTTGCGCAAAATGACGGCGCAAGGGTAATCAGTAATCTCATACTTAGAGATTAAAACAGGAGGCATGTGTTAATGCTTGGGGAAAGATTTCGCGCCATCAGTCTAGCGGCATGTGTCGCTTACCTGCTTTTGCTCGGGTCGGCTGTCTTTGCCGAAACTCGCGAAAACGCCCTCTCATCGCAGCTGACCATTGAGGGCGACAGCGCCGTTTTCCTGCAAGAGCAAAACACCATCGAGTATGCCGGCAACGTCGTCGCATTCATGGATGGCATGCGCATAAATGGTGATCGGGTACTGGTTGAGATGAATGCAGATCGCATCGAGCGCATCACGACCACAGGCGCGCCTGCGAGTTTTTGGCAGCAACAAAACGCAGCGGAGCGCGATACTACCGCCACCGCCGATACCATCGTGTACCTGCCAGATACCAGTTTGTTAGAACTATCGGGTGGCGCGTCGCTCACACAAGACGGCAATGCGGTAAGCAGCGCCCTCATCCGCTACAACCTAGCCCTTGGGCAATTGGATGCGGGCAGCAGCGGCGCCGCGCAAGAGCGTGTACGCATGGAGCTGCGTATACCAGTGAACCGCGCCGAGCAAGATTCAACACAGCCATGACACTGCGCGCCACGGGGTTAAAGAAAAGCTATACCGGCATTACCGTCGTTGAAGACATCTCGATGCATGTTGAACTTGGCGAGATCGTTGGTTTGTTGGGCCCTAACGGCGCGGGCAAAACCACCTGCTTTTACACCATTGTGGGTTTGGTACGCGCAGACTCTGGGCAGGTTTTTATCGACGATACGGAACTCACCGATGCGGCCATGCACCAGCGCGCGGCGTCCGGTCTGGGTTATTTGCCGCAAGAAGCCAGCGTGTTTCGCACCCTGACAACCGAGGCCAATCTGATGGCCATGCTAGAGCTCAATCCAGGACTCGACGCAGCGGCGCGACAAGCGAAAATGACGGCGTTGCTGGAAGAGTTTGGCTTGCAAGCAGTTCGCAATAGCTTGGGACAAAGTTTAAGCGGCGGGGAAAGAAGGCGCCTTGAAATTGCGCGCGCATTGGCCAGTGATCCGCAATACATCCTCTTGGACGAACCCTTCGCTGGGGTTGATCCGATCTCGGTTACTGACATAAAAGCTGAGATCAAAGGCTTGGCCGCTCGAGGCATTGGTGTCCTTATTACCGACCATAACGTGCGCGAAACGCTGGATATCTGCCATCGAGCCTATGTCGTGCATGAAGGACATGTCATTGCTGACGGCGAGCCTGCAAAGATATTGGCGAACAATACCGTGCAAAATGTTTATCTTGGCAAGGAATTTGCTTAACCTTCCGATCACCAATGCCATCGTTGCGTGATCTTTGCATGTTCGGACGTCCTTAGGACTCCGTCGACCTGATTGATACAGCAACATATTTAATTCGAACAAATCGGCATGCGCGCCCACGCGGGCGCACTAAGCAGTTTCCATGAAGCAAAGTCTTTCTCTCAAGCTGGGGCAACAGCTCAAAATGACCCCGCAACTGCAGCAAGCCATTCGCTTGCTGCAGTTGAGTGCGCTAGAGCTGGAGCAGGAAATTCAAGACAACCTTGATGCCAACCCTTTGCTTGAAGTCGAAGACGAATTCAATGGTGATGATAGCGGCGACTCCTCCACAGCCTCTGAGGCTCCCGCCGATATCGCCGATACACCGCTGGGCGAGGCGTCAGGTGACGACATTTCACAGTCACTCGCGAGCGGGGCCGAGTTCGATGATGATTATCCTAATGACTTTGCCGATGATCGCCCTGACAACCTGCCAAGTGATTACGGCGAGCAGATGGTCGCGGCAGAGCTCCCAGATTTAGCCATGGACGGGCCGGGTGAATCCGATGTCAGCGATCAACTGCAGGCGCCGTTGACCGACGAGATTCCAGTGGACTCGAACTGGGACGATGTTTATCCGCAAGCACCCTCCGGTAACGCAAGCGAAAACGACTATGACGTTGGCACCAACGACAGCGCCGATGAAACGCTTGAAAGCCACTTGCTGTGGCAACTCAACCTAACGCCCATGGCTCCGTCAGACCGCGTCATCGCCATGGCCATCATTGACGAGATCACCGACGATGGCCTGCTTGGCACGACGCTAGAAGAAATATGCGAAACCCTAGCGCGCAGCCACGAGGGCAGCGACGCTCCCCCAGCGCTGGAAGAGATCGAAGAGATTTTGCAGCGCGTCCAGCAGTTCGATCCAATTGGTGTCGGCGCGCGAGACCTGCAGGAATGTCTGCTGCTGCAGCTCGAACAACTGGACGAAACCACGCCGTGGCTGACAGAGGCGAGGGACCTAGTCGCCACACACCTGCATGTGTTGGGCAATAAAGACTTTGTCACGCTTGTGCGACAAACGCATTTGTCGGAATCGCAGCTGAGCCAAGTCGTCGCGCTGATTCGGACACTGCAGCCAAGGCCTGGCGCTGCCTTGTTCGAAGAGACAGCAGACTACGAGGTCCCAGATGTCCTTGTGCGTAAAGACCAAGGCCGTTGGCTAGTAGAACTGAATCCCGAAACCCTGCCCAAGGTTCGCATTAACAATACCTATGCCAGTCTCATCAAGAGCGTGCCGACGGGTCCGGACAAAGATTACCTGCGAGATAATTTGCAGGAGGCCAAGTGGTTTCTGAAGAGTTTGCAGACTCGCCACGACACGCTCTTGAAAGTGGCAACCAAGATCGTCGAGGTGCAGCAAGGCTTTCTAGAACATGGGCCTATGGCGATGAAACCGCTGATCTTGGCGGATATCGCAGAACAAGTAGATTTGCACGAATCGACGATATCTCGGGTGACCAATCGAAAATATCTGGCCACACCTCAGGGCCTATTCGAACTGAAGTACTTCTTTTCTTCCCATGTCGGCACGTCAACTGGGGGTGAAGTATCCAGCACAGCGATACGTGCATTAATCCGTCAGGTTACCGCGGATGAGAACCCGCGCAAACCATTGAGCGACAGCAAAATCGCGGCAATACTGGCAGAGCAAAACATCAACGTCGCACGTCGAACAGTCGCCAAATACAGGGAATCGTTGTCCATTCCTCCATCGAACGAAAGAAAACAGTTGGTCTGACTTGCACTCCTGACGCGCCTCGATGATGGTTTATGCATCATCGTATCCACTGGATCATTGGGAGCAGCTTATGCAACTCGACATTACCGGCCACCAAATCGACCTTACCGACGCGCTACAGCAACACGTTCGGGGCAAAATGCGCAAACTCGAACGCCACAGCGACGAAATTACCCACATGCATGTGGTTTTGAATATTGAAAAACACAGCCATCAGGCAGAAGCTACCGCCCACGTGCCGGGGGCTGAATTATTCGCCAACGCAGATGCCGAGGACATGTACGCTGCCATCGATTTACTCGCCGATAAAATCGACAGACAGCTGCTTAAGCACAAAGAAAAAAACGTCGCCAGACAAAATGGCAGTCATCACAGGGCATCGCGACACGACCAATAACCTAGGGGTTCGGTGTCGAATGACTGGCTCTGGCACGTTTAACCCTTAAACGACAGGTCGAAAATCAGGTCGATATGAGCGATGTATTAACAATCAGCGAGTTGGTCTCACCGCAGTCTGTGCACTATGGCCTCGACGCCGGCAGCCGCAAGCGCTTATTCCAAACCATGGCAGAGGCCCTAGTCGATCCAGCAGCGCTTGACAAAGAGGAGGCGGTCGATGAGATCTACGATGCGCTTGTTGAGCGCGAGCGTCTGGGTAGCACTGCTCTGGGTGATGGTGTCGCTATCCCGCATTGCCGCGTGAACTGCCCGCGCATTGCCGGCGCATTTTATACGTTGGCCGAACCCATCGAATATGAAGCACCAGACGAAAAACCCGTCGACCTTGTCTTCGTGCTGCTGGTGCCTAAGGAAGAAAAAAACGCACACATCGCTGCGTTGCAGCGTCTTGCTCAACTGTTTTCTGAGGCCAGTCATCTTGCCGGTTTGCGCGGTGCTCAATGCAACGCGTCGCTCTTTGCAGAGCTTGTGCGTATTGATGACACATTGTCAGCGGCGAATCTCGACCGAAGATCTGCATGAAACTAATCATCGTCAGCGGTCGCTCTGGGTCAGGCAAATCTACTGCATTGAGAACCTTGGAGGACGCCGGCTACCACTGCGTTGACAATTTGCCCGTCGGTTTGCTGCAAGATTTGGTGCAGCGCTACGCGAATCTCGGACATGGCGAGGTATCCAAAATCGCGGTCTGCATTGACGCACGCAGTCCGGGGTTAGAGCAATTTCCCGAGTTGCTTTTGCAGCTGCGCGAGACAGGTATCGATGCACATGTTCTCTATCTCGATGCGCTCAGCCCAACACTGGTGAAACGATTCAGTGAGACACGTCGACGCCACCCTTTGACGGACCAGAATATCGATCTGCGCGAAGCGATTGATATGGAAGCCAGCATTCTTTCTACCGTGGCGGATCTAGCAAACCTCACCATTGATACTACGAGAATTTCGGGCAAGAACCTCAGCGAACAGATTGTCCACAGAGTGATTGAAAATGGCGGCACTTCCGTAAGCCTGTTATTTCGATCATTTGGGTTCAAACACGGAATTCCTGTCGACACCGACTTTGTTTTCGACTTGCGCTGCCTGCCCAACCCACACTGGCAACCGGCATTACGGCCACTCACCGGTCGCCATGAGGAAGTCGTCGTTTATCTGCAGTCTCAGGCGCTGGTGAATGACATGTTTCAAGACATTGCCGATTACCTGCAAAAATGGATTCCCCGCTTTGCAGATAACGATCGAGTGTATTTGACTGTGGGCATCGGCTGTACCGGCGGTCAGCATCGAAGCGTCTATGTGGCAGAACGCCTAGGCCAACATTTTGCCTCGCAGCTGGATCAGGTACTGGTGCGACACCGCGAGCTGGATAAAACGTAAGCGCCAACGCGAATGTGCCGCCGATATGGCCGCCATCTGCACGAGCGCCAATTTCAACGCACAACATTGCAATCACCATGCGACAAACCACTCTTACCATTGTTAATCCATTGGGGCTGCACGCGAGAGCTGCGTCGAAACTCGTTGATGTTGCTAAGAACTTTGCTGCGCATATCACGCTCACCAATGACAGCGGTGTAGAGGCGGACGCCAAGCGAATCATGAGCTTATTGCTGTTGGGCGCACCGGTGGGTAGCCAAGTGGCTCTGAGTGTTGAGGGAGAAGACGAAGACGATGCATTTGACGCCCTAACGGCATTGATCCGCGCAGGCTTCTTTGAGCTGGACGAGTCGTGACGCCAGACCAACTGCATTTTGAGTCAATGCTCGAAGGCATCAGTCGCGGCAGCACGGCAGATATCAAGGTTCTCCTTGCGTCGCTGCGGCCCAGTGAGATTGCCGGTGTGCTCGAAGCCAACCTGCCAGAGACCAGACAGATTATCTGGGGCTTGCTTGATGAAGACGTGCGTAACCAGAGTCTGCAGTACCTGCACGATGATGTGCGCGGCCAATTCCTTGAGACCATGGACACAGCCCAGCTTGTCGCGGTGGCGGAGGAGCTCGACACCGACGATTTCGCCGACATCTTGCAGCAACTACCCCAAACGATCACACAGCAGGTTCTGGAAAGCCTCGATAGCCGTGATCGAGCCCGTGTGGAATCGGTACTTGCCTACCCCGAGGACAGCGCAGGTGGCCTGATGAATACCGATACCATCACGGTGAGGCCACGCCATGCAGCTGAGTTGGTGTTGAGATATCTGCGCCTACGCCGAGAGTTACCGGCGACCACCGACGCGCTCATCGTCGTCAATAGTCGAGACGAATACCTCGGCGTGCTGCCCATTACCAAGCTACTAACTGCTGACCCCACCGTGACTGTGCGCGAAATCATGAACAGTGAAGAACCGCCCATCAACGTCTCTGAGTCAGATACCGAAGTTGCGCGATTGTTTTCAGAGCACGATCTTATTTCGGCGCCCGTGGTCGATGATGCTGGCCACTTGCTCGGGCGCATCACCATTGATGATGTGGTTGACGTCATTATAGAAGATGCGGAGGAAGCGGTGCTTGGCCCTGCTGGTCTGCTCGTCGACGAGGATACCTTTGCACCGGTGCGCCGAGCGGTTCGCAGACGCGCAGTCTGGCTTGGCATCAACCTCATCACAGCGCTGATGGCCGCTGCAGTGATCAGTCTCTTCGAAGAGACCATTGTGAAGGTCGTCGCCCTCGCCGTTCTAATGCCAGTCGTCGCAAGCATGGGCGGTATTGCCGGCACGCAGACCCTGACCTTGGTCATTCGGGGACAGGCCACCGGACAGCTCGGTCGCGGTAACTTACTGTGGATGCTCAACCGAGAATTTATCGTAGCTGCCTTGAACGGACTGCTCTGGGCTTCTGTGGTAGCGCTTGGCGCGGTCTACTTTTTTGACGATCCCCAGCTGGGTTGGGTGATCGCCGTGGCGATGATCGCCACCATACTGATAGCAGCTATTGCGGGCAGCCTGCTGCCAACTCTGCTGCGCCGCATGAACATAGACCCCGCGATCGCTGGCGGCGTTGTACTCACAACCATTACGGACGTGGCAGGTTTTTTTATCTTTTTGGGTCTCGCCAGTTGGGTATATCTATAGTCCGGTCAGTTTCCGGCCATACTCCATTCTTGCGCAGCGCTTACTGGCCGGCAACGGTCATGGTTTCTAGCAACATGCTGGGCGCTCGTATGCTGCTGCGCATATCAATATCGTCAGCCAAGGCGACAATGTTGAGCAACATGTCTTTCAAGTTCCCCGCCAACGTAAACTCTGCCACTGGGTATGCAATCTCGCCATCTTCCACCCAATACCCTGACGCGCCACGAGAGTAGTCGCCGGTCACACCGTTAACGCCCTGACCCATCAGCTCGGTAATCAGGAAGCCATTGCCCATCTGGGCGAGCAGCTGGGAAAGCGGTTGCGTAGGTGCATCAAGGTGTAAGTTGTGTACACCGCCTGCATTGCCTGTGGTCGCTAGCCCAAGTTTGCGAGCGGAATAAGTCGATAAGATATAGCTGCTTAGCTGGCCCTGCTCGACAAAGACATTGTCCCTCGTCGCAACACCGTCGCCGTCAAAGTAGGCACTGGCCAACCCGCGAACCATTTTTGATTCTTCTCTCAGCGTCAGCCAACTCGGCAGCACCTGCTGTCCCAGAGCATCGAGCAAGAACGATGCCTTACGATATTGAGAGCCGCCGCCGATAGCACCGTTCAAATGTCCTATCAGCCCAGCTGCCAAGTTAGGCGCCAGAATGATCGGGTATTTGCCCGTGGGTGCTTTACGCGGCGACAGCCGCTGCACCGTTCGCTCGCCTGCTTTGACGCCTATATCGGCTGCAGCCTCTAGGTCCTGCCAACGTCGTGACAGGCTGTACCAATAGTCACGCTGCATGCCCTCGTTGTCCTCACCAATCAGCACGCAGCTCAAGCTGTGACGTGTACTGGGATAGGCGCCAATGAAGCCGTGACTGTTGCCGTATATGCGCAGGGCCTGTTGCGAGCTGATCTGAGCACCATCAGAATTCGTCAGCTTTTTGTCCACTGCTAATCCGGCCGCCTCACACTCAACCGCCATAGCAGTCGCCTGCTCCGGCTCAATATCCCAAGGATGATACAAATCTAAATCCACGGTCTCTGCCGGCATAAGTGAGGCTTCAGCCAAGCCACTGTAGGGATCTTCTTCTGTGTGTTTGGCGATACCCTTGGCCGCAGCCACGGTTTCGCGGATGGCATTTGGGCTACTGTCGGTAGTGCTCGCCGAACCCTTGCGTTTGCCGACGTAGAGGGTGATACCGAAACCGCGATCTTGATTAAATTCCAAGTTTTCCAGCTCGCCTTTGCGCACACTGACACCCAAACCCTGTTCCATACTGGCGGATACTTCGGCCTGATCAGCGCCTTGACGCTTTGCCTCGCTGAGGATGTTGTCGACCAAGGTGGTCAACTCTTGCTGATGCTCTATAAAATCCAACGACTTACTTCCTCGTAATCATACTTATGCCTGAAGAACTCTCTAAATCTGCGCTTAAACGCGAAGCCGAGCGCTTACAAAAAATCGGCTTGAAGCTTACGCAACTCAAACCCGAGATTCGATCGCGACTGCAGCTTCCTGACGCGCTGCGCATCGCCATCGATGTACATGCCGGCATTAACAGTCGAGAGGGCGGCAGGCGACAAATGCAGTACATTGGCAAGGTCATGCGCGGTATCGATGTCGAGGCGATTGAGCAGCAACTCGCCGACCTTGAAGGACAATCCGCTGCAGCGCGCCACTTTTTTCATACCGTCGAGCAGTGGCGAGATCGGCTGACTGCTGACCCCAAATCGTTGACCCAGTTTATCGACGAGTACCCCAATGTTGAGCGCCAACAGCTGCGCCAGTTGGTCGGCGCCGCGGGCAAACACGCACCAGCGAGTGGCCATGAAGTGCCAGATGCTCATCGCCAAGCGCAGCGCGTCTTGTTCAAATTTGTGCGCGCTACACTCGCAGCGCACAGCGACGGACAACCCGCATCCGATACGCCATAGATTGTGTTCAAGTAGCGGTACCGCCCACGACGATTTCATCGACCTTAAGCGTAGGTTGACCGACGCCAACCGGCACCGATTGCCCATCCTTGCCGCAAACGCCGACACCGCCGTCCAAATCCAGATCGTTACCCACCATAGAAATCTTCGTCATCACCTCGGGACCGCTGCCGACTAAGGTGGCGCCCCGGATAGGCGCCGTTACTTTGCCTGCTTCGATGAGATAGGCCTCGGTGGCAGAAAACACGAATCGACCCGATGTAATGTCCACAGAACCGCCACCAAAATTGACCGCGTAGATGCCGTTTTGTACAGACTTGATGATGTCTTCTGGCTGATCTTGGCCGGGCAGCATATAGGTGTTGGTCATTCTGGGCATGGGCACATGCGCATAGGATTGGCGGCGGCCATTGCCCGTGGCGGGCACGTTCATCAAGCGTGCGTTGAGTTTGTCCTGCATGTAGCCCTTCAACACGCCATTTTCGATCAACGTAGTGACTTGAGTCTTCGTTCCTTCGTCGTCAACACTCAGTGACCCGCGTCGTGCCTCCATGGTGCCATCATCGACGACAGTGCAGAGGGGTGACGCAACTTGTTCACCGACCCGATTCGAAAACGCAGAGCTACCTTTGCGGTTAAAGTCTCCTTCCAGACCATGCCCGACTGCCTCGTGGAGCAAGACACCGGGCCAGCCTGGGCCGAGGACCACGGGCATTGGTCCTGCCGGAGCATCCACTGCCTCCAAATTCACGAGCGCCATGCGCACGGCCTCCTTGGCAAGGTTCTCCGTCCAGTCTCCAAGTGTTAACGACTCTAAGCTGCGGCGGCCACCACCTCCGGCGTTACCACGCTCACGGCGGCCGTTATGCTCGACGATGACGGAGACATCCAATCGAACCAGAGGACGTATATCTGCCGCCAATGTACCGTCGCTGGCCATAACCAAAACAGATTCGTGGTTACCCGCGATGCGCACAGTCACTTCTTTGACCTTGTCGTCTTGCGCTCGCGCGGTTTGATCAATCTGGCGCAACAGCTTCACCTTATCTTCATCGGTCAAACTGCTGATGGGATCGGTAGGCGCATACAAAGGCGCAAAGTCGACCGCTTTAAAACCAGGCGCTCGTCGCTGACTACCACTGCCTGCAATAGATCGAGCTGCCTTGGCTGCCTGCTTCAAACCATCGAGACGAATGTCTTCACTGTAGGCAAACCCAGTTCGCTCCCCAGCCAGTGCACGCAACCCGATACCCGCTTCGACACCAAAGGACCCCTCCTTCACGATGCCGTCTTCCAGCGCAAATGATTCGCCGCGGGTGCTTTGCACGAACACTTCACCGTAATCGATCTCGCGACCCAGCAACGTGTCTAGGCTGCGCTCGATATCGCCCAGCTCCAGACCTTTCGCTTGCAGCAGCTGTTGTTCTACCTGCGCAATCATGTCATTCATTTAATGCCCACCTTGATCAAATCACTTGCGTTGACGCACCACAGGCAGAGTAGGGGAACTAACGCTCCGCCGATGCCTTCGCACCATCCTCGATGGGCTGGTCTTTTAACAAATCCGGCGATAGCCGCTCTCCGGCAACATCTGCTTCTTTGATGTCTCTATTGAAGAGTTCAGTAAATGTCACCCTTGGGTCGTCTAACGGGCCGGAAACTAGAAATTTCGCCGAACTCATCTGCTCAATCGGCTTGCGAAATACCCGCTCGCCCACCGCTAAGCCCAGCCCTGCTAGGGGATTGGCTATCGCTAAGTATGCGGCGTACCAAGGCAAACTGTCACTGACTGGAAGTGTGACAATCATTTGTGCATCCAGCGTATTGCCACTGAGATCAACCTCGCCACCAAGCTCATAGCGCGATGACGTACTCTTGATGATGAGATTTTTTGTAAAGCTAAGCGTTTGATCCTCGAGCTGTATGTCACCAAAAGCTTCTTCGAAACTGATTCCCTCTCCCACCACATCCGAAAAGTCGAAAGTTATGCGCTTGGTAAGCGCCGTAATATTCAGCAGGCTCAAGACACGCAAGCCTGCTTGACCACCTTCTACCTCTAAGAAACTGCCTTCCTCAGCTTTCAAAGAAACCCCGCCCTCGCTGTTTGCGATATCTAGATTCGCCGGGGAGCCGGCCCAGCTCAAATTCCCCACAACAGAGGCTGTCTTGGATGTCACAACGGGGGCGTAACCCCATAGCGGCAACACCTCGGCCAAATCTTGCATTTGGGCGGATCCAGAAAATGCGCTGCGGTTTTGCTCTAAGTTCCAGTGGATCACGCTGTCGGTAATGTCGACGCCATTGACCAACACATCCTCTATGTCGAATCGCACGCCGCCGGGTTCTGGAGTAATCTCGAACTTCCAGCGCCCAAATGGCTCTTCACCAATCATCAACTGGTTTACGAAGACTTCAGCTCGGGGTAGACCTCGTCCAATAGCCAGGTCTATTGGATCGAGATTTCCTTGAAGCGCGTTGTCGCCAGGCTCATATCCCGGCAATCGCAGGGTTAGTAGGTCCACTACAAGATTTGCAGGATCGGACACATCGATGCTGCCAGCGACATCTTCACTACGGACTTGGAAGAACGCCGTGCTGCTGTCGCCTTGGCCATTCAGTTCAAGGTTGGCAAAACTCAAGTCATCGACAATGAAGTTACCAACCTGCAGGCCTCGTATCTGCCAGCTCACGGGCAAGTCGACGGCGGCGCCGCCGTCCTTGGCCACCCAGTCCGCCAAATCGACCTCTGCCAATCGTCCGTTGATCACCAAGCCGTTGTAATCTGGCTCTATTTCCAAGGGCTGCGCATTCACGCCAACGGCGCCTTGGGTGACTCGCTGGGACGACACGCTTGGGATCTCGAACCAACCGTTGGTGTTTTTGTACTGCCAATCAATTCGCTGATAGTCGTCTGCAAAGAGGAGATCAAATGCACTGACCGCAGGCTCGTTGTGTTGCTTGCCAAACTGCGCAGGCAGGTTGACCGCCATACCCCCAAGGTCTGTCGTCAGCATGAGCTCAGCAGGCGCAGAAGTGCCCATCGCCAGTAATAACTGCCCGGTGAAATCGGCCTCGCCCTCCAGCACCGGTGAGCTCTCTATCCCGGCCATGCGAAATATATCGAGAGCCGATGCACGACCATCGACCTCGAACATCAGGTACTGAGGATCATAATCCACGCGTATGCCAACCGGATTGCCGAAGAGCAGTCCTTGAGCATTGCCCTCTAAGTTATGCGGCAAGGAAAAGCGCTGTTGGCCAGTGAGATTGCGCCAAGCTAGGCGGTATTCGGGCATGGCTAGGTTGAGCTGATCAAATTCAGCCTCGATATCCACCTGCAGTTTGGCCGTTGGCGGCGCATCACTCCCAAGGGGAACGCCAATCTGCGCGGTATAAGCAAGTTCTCCCTCAGCCCGCCACTGGGGCGTGATAAAAGACAAGGATTGCTGCAAGGGAGAGCGTCGCACCATGGCCAACAGCGAGTCCGCCGTGGCGGTGTTTTCATGGGACAAAAAAAGCATCGATTGATTTGCATCGAGGTGGATTGATGCACGCGCAAGATCTAAGCCAGCGGATGTTCCAGCCTGCAAATCTCCATAGGTCTGTCGACCAGCGACGTGGATGGAACCAGCGGCATCCGCGAGCACGGGCCACTGCTTCTCGTAACGAATTTGCGCAGACTGAAAGTCACCCTGTAGTTCAAAGCGACGTCGCGTGACCTCTCCGGGTCGAATATGAATTTGTCCATGATGCGCAACGCTGACATTGCTAAAATCGCCGGCCACGGGTGCTTCTAGCAGCCACTGCCGCAAACCCGCATTCAACTTGTATGGAATGTAACGCCGGGTCTGCGGGGCAGTGATGGCATTCACCTGCAGGCCAAGCGAGATACGCTGATCGAAACGCGGGCTGGGGCGACTGGTCGCGAAGCTCCCGCTTATCCGTGTGTTGCCATCTACGGCTTCAATATTGCTGCCTCGCACCGATGCATAACCAGGCCTAAACAGCAGCAATAAGTCGCCGGAGACTGCATCAAAACTCCAGTTCTCAGAGAACACTGTGGGAAAGCTCATGGTGACGTCATCGCCCTGCACACGCATGCCAATATGATTTAGGTCGCCGTAGATCTCTGCACCGGCATTGGTAACGCCAGGCGATCCACGATAGGCCGCAAGCTGCACCGCATTCGCTTGTCCCCACCAATCAAGGCCAGATGAGAGTGAGTAGCGGCCAATCAATTCTTGCAATGTCGCCTTTGCGTCCAAGGCGACAAGCCATTCTCCTAGCGCCTTTTCCGGGCTCAGTACCGCGCCAGCTAACTCCGACAAATCCCCGAGGGTCAGATCCGTCGTCCTGAAACGGATGGCTGGGTGCATATTTTGTCTTGCGCGACCCGCAGTAGCGCTACCAAGCAAACGATCTGTATCAACCTCCAGCAGCATGGGTGGCAACACCAAGCCCTGCGAGCCCTGCGTGTGTAGCCTGCTTTGCAGACTTGCGAGTGCTCGCGCTCCTTGCGCCCATACCGAACCTTGCGTACTCAGTGTCAGGCTGCTGTTGGGAAGCAAATAGGGAGACTGCGTCAGACGCAGGGTGGCAGAAAACACCCCGTAGCCTAGGGGCGCATCAGCACGCGGTGGGGCATCATGAGCAGTATCTTTTGGTTGTGCGCCCGAAGTCGTAAGCCATTGTGCTCGCGGCAACTCCAGCGCCATGGCGGTACCGCCGGTGAGCGCAGCGGGAATCTCGACAGCACCCTCGGCACTGAGCCGCAGTGAATGATCGGACACCACATTAGCACTGTCCGCGTTGCTTATGGTCTCACCGTATGCAAGCACTAGCGGCACGCTTGCACCCGGGCTGTCGATCACCAACCGACCGTATCTGTTCGTTGGACGATTGTTTACCGTCAACTCAATATCGTAGGGAAAGGCTTCACTCGCCCGCTCTGCCACTACCTGCAGCGTGACATCGACGAACTCGCTCGAGTTCAGTAGCTCTACAAAATCGATATCGATGGGTTGTTCCGCGCTGTTTTTTAACGCCCAACCCTGGGTCGTATGGACCACACCAACTTCGCCACTTTCACTATAAAAGCGTCGAAAGATTGGCTTCCATTTCGCAAGAGACTGAAAAAAGTCTAGCTCTACGTAAAGGTTTTGCAGATCGCCCGCAGCAAAGGAAACACGCTGTATGCGCAGCACGGGATTGAACCCTCGCCAATCCCCAGCCACCTCGGTGACCTCGGCTCGATAAGGCGCCAAAGCGGTATTGAACTGTGGTGTTAATGTGCTGGCGTAGGCCGATGCTAGACGCCCAGTCACCTGCACGATGGCCAGCAGGCAAACGAGGCCGGTCAACAGGGCAGCAGCCACATAACCAAGCAATCTCGCGGCAGACTGCTCGTCTACCGACGCCTCATTCACACTGGCAGGATCCTGTTCAAGGTTGTTCAAGTGAGCCTTCTCAGTGAAGAGACTGTGGGACGAAGATCAGATCGAATTGATCTAATCGATATGCAGAATCCACCTGCAGCCGAACTTCGTTTGACAGACGTGCTGTGAGGGCCTGATAAAGCACGGCCTCTTCGTCCAACAGTCGCTCAATAACCACTGCGTTGCCAGATATCGCGTAATGGCCATCACGCATGCCTTGAGGGTGCTCGGCGCTATCGCACTCTGCCGCCAGCATGCGCAGGATTTCCATACAAACGGTTTCCGGCGTTTTAAGCAGTCCGTGGCCGGCACAATGATCGCACCTAGCGCACATGACTTGCACCAAACTCTCACGAGTTCGCTTGCGACTCAGCTGGACCAAACCAAGAAATGTGAAGCCGTCCACCTGGGTTTTAGCCGGATCTTTCGCCAGCGCCTCAGAGAGTTTGGCCATAACCGCATCGCGATGGCTCTGCTGGGTCATGTCAATGAAGTCGATCACTACGATGCCGCCTAAGTTACGCAGGCGCAGTTGGCGAGGAATCGCCGCTGCTGCCTCCATGTTTGTTACGTAAATGGTCTGTTCAAGGCTATGGCTACCCACGTAACCTGCCGTGTTTACATCAATGCTAATCAGGGCTTCTGTTTGCTCAATTACTAGCGTGCCACCACTCTTCAGGGGCACGCGGGGCTCTAAGGCGTCGGCAATTTCCCGCTCAATGTTGTGCCGCTCAAAGAGCGGTTTGCGCTCTTGATACAGGCGCATCCGCTGTTCCAAATATGGGGCATGAAGACTGAGATAGTTCTGTAAACGCTGGTATATGTCCGCTTCGTTGACATAGATGCTGAGCGTATTGGGGCCTGCCAGATCGCGCACTAGGCGGGTCTGGATTGGCAACTCCTTAAATACTTCCGTGGGTGCTTTGGCGCCCTGCAAACTCTGCTGCAAATGCCGCCAAAGTTCGCACAAATGCCGTAGATCCTCTTCCAGCAAGCTAGCAGGCACTCCCTCGCCCTGGGTCCTGGCGATAACGCCCATGCCGCTATTTTCACTGAGCGGGCGCAGTACTTTAAACAGGCGGCTGCGCTCAGCATCGTCAGTAATCTTTTGCGAAAGCCGGACTTGCGTGTTCGTCGGCATCAGCACCAGATACTTAGATGCCAAGGAGAGTCGAGTGGACAGCCTAGCCCCCTTAGTGCCCAAGGGGTCGCGCTCGACAATGACCAACAGTTCTTGTCCGTCGTGAAGTACGTCGCGAATCCCGAGCTTGTGGTCGTTCGCTTGATTAGAAGTCAGCACCAGCGGATTTTCGATATCCGAAAGATGCAAAAAGCCAGGACGCTCTAGCCCAACGTCGACGAAAGCCGCCTGCATGCCAGGTACCACCCGCACCACCTTACCCAGATAGATGTTGCCCGTGACGCTGTAGCCAGCGGCTCTGGCCAGATGCACTTCAACCACTGCGCCATCTTGAACCAGCGCTACTCGTGATTCGAACGCAGAGACGTCAATCAACAGCTCTTCAGACATGCTGGCGCTGCAACCAAGTATTGACGCCAATGGATGCCAGCAGTTGCTCCGTTTCGGCCATGGGCAGGCCGATGACATTGCTGTAGCTGCCAGCAATCGTCGTTACAAAGACACCGCCAATACCCTGCAAGGCATAGGCCCCGGCTTTGTCCGCAGGCTCGCCGGTTGCCCAATAAGACTTGGCCTCTTGGCTATCGATGGAACGAAAAGTCACCGTCGTCATAACCACGTCACTGAGCACCTGCTCGCCGTCAAAAACGGCGACACCCGTCGCGACCTGATGACTGCGACCAGAGAGACGCATCAGCATCTGCATCGCATGTTGTTCGTCCCTAGGCTTGCCCAGCAGTGCTCCATCCAGCACGACGATGGTGTCTGCTCCCAAGTGCACAAACCCGGATCGCCACTGACTTTGCGCCTTGGTTTTAGCAAGCCGATCGACATAGTGGATTGCGTCCTCGTCTGCTCGCGGGGTTTCATCGATGTCTGCCGGTTGTACCTCGAAATCCAAACCCATTTGCTGCAGAAGGCTCGCTCGACGTGGCGACTGGGAGGCAAGTAACAAGCGGCGTTCGAGCATGATGATTAGGCGCGCCGCTGTCCGCCAAGCAGTTTTTCAGCGGCCAAAACATACAGTGGCCAGAAAAGCATGCTGCTACCCGCGAGGGCTAGGGGTTGCAAACTCCATGGCTGGCCAGTGACGGTGTTACGAACGTAGGCGCGCAGGAGTTCTGCAAGAAATATCATCATGAACACCATGATCATTTGCTGCAGGAGTGTTTGCATTTGTAAACGCTCCTGAAAACGCAGCAGATAAAAAGCAATGGCGGCGCAAATCGCGCCATTGAGGCCAAATGGATCGCCCAACAGGGTATCGAGGTAGAAGCCGAGCAGCCACACCACCACCAAAACCCGACGTGCCGTGGTTCCATCGTCCGATGCACTCTTTGTAAACAGCAGTGCAAATAAGCCACCGCGATACGCGGGTATGCGCTGCACCCATAGAATCAGCGCCAACAACATCCATTGCGGGCGCCAGTAACCAAGCCAGTCTGGCGCAGGTTGCGGCAAATGAAAGACGCTTAAGACCAAACTGAGAATGATCAGCACCGCCATAAATGGACCATGAGAAACCATTAGTCCAACGCCTCGACGGTTTCCGATACCAAGTTACCGGCAATGTCTTGGGTCACTTCTGCCGGTGCAATCACAAGGACATGTCCGACCTTGAGCAATGCGGCCGTGGGTGTCAGTGAGGCTTGTAGGTAGGGAGAATCCTGGGTCGCTTCCACTGAGGCGACCGTGCCTACCGGGTAGCCCGGTGGAAAGCGCCCGCCAAGCCCAGAGGTTTCGATCAAGTCGCCGTCTTGCACGTCTGTCGATGCCGGCAGGTCCTCCAGCACAAGTCGGTCCGAGACACCGATGCCGCCAACGATCATTCTGACGCCGGTGCGATTATTTCTTGCAGGAATCGCATGCTTGCGATCAGTAATCAAAATCACCCAACTCGTCGAGGAAGACACGTCCACCACTTGGCCAAACAAGCCCTGGGCATCAACCACGGCGTGGCCGGGTTGCACACCATCGTCTTGGCCTTTGTCCAAAATGACCGCAGCTCGGTCAGGATCCGGTGGTACGCCAATGATTTCCGCAATGGTCGCCTGACTGGGTAGCTGTGCTTTCGAGCCTAAGAGCTGTCGGAGCCGTGCATTTTCTGCCTGCAAAAAAAGCACGCGCTGTTGGCCTTCTTCCAAGCGCAACAACTTCGCACTCAGTTGTTCGCGTTGCTGCAACAAAGACTGCCGGTCGGTGGAAATATCCGCAGCAAACTCATAGAGGGTGTAAGGCGCCTCAGCGATAACGTAAATTGGCGTCGCGAGGGATAACACGACGCTGCGCACCTGCCACAAAACCTTGGCAGCACCTTCGAGTTGGTCGACGCTGCCGCTTTGCACAACTCGACGCCCGTTACTGTCCAACCAAATCGCAGCACCAGACAGCACCAGCAATGTCACCAAGAGGTATCCAGCGCCGGGCCGTTTGGCGAACAGCGTCTTAATCTTAGTTCTCCCGCGCCTGCGGAGGTGGTTGCAGTTCGCCGCGCAACGACATCATTGCCTCAAGAAGTAGAAAGCAAATCAGCGTTGCCCGATTGATCCATCAACTCCAGTGCTTTGCCGCCACCTCTGGCAACACAGGTCAGCGGATCATCAGCGATGATGACCGGCAAGCCCGTCTCTTCTGCCAACAGCACATCCAGATCACGCAGCAAGGCACCGCCACCGGTGAGAACCATGCCGGTCTCGGCAATGTCTGCGGCTAATTCCGGCGGGCATTGTTCTAGGGCTGACTTTACCGCTTGCACAATCATGGAAAGCGGCTCCTGCAGTGCTTCCAAAATCTCGTTGCTGTCCAAGGTAAAGCTGCGCGGAATACCCTCCGCCAAGTTGCGACCGCGGACATCGATTTCACGAATATCCTTTTGCGGGTAGGCCGCTCCCACTTCCTGCTTGATACGCTCAGCCGTGGCTTCACCGATCAGACTGCCTTGGGTCCGCCGCACGTAGGCCACAATCGCCTCGTCGAATCGGTCACCACCCACACGCACTGAATCAGAAAACACCACACCGTTGAGAGAGATGATGGCAATTTCTGTCGTACCGCCGCCGATGTCGACAACCATGGTACCAACAGCTTCGTGTACTGGCAGACCTGCGCCAATGGCAGCCGCCATAGGCTCTTCCACCAAGCGCACGTCTCGAGCACCAGCAGACAGCGCACTCTCGCGTATGGCGCGTCGCTCAACTTCCGTCGACTTACATGGCACACAGATCAACACTCGTGGGCTGGGGCGAATAAAGGAATTTTCGTGCACTTTGGCGATGAAGTAGGTGAGCATTTTTTCTGTCACCAAAAAATCGGCGATGACTCCATCCTTGAGCGGACGTATCGCTGTGATATTGCCGGGTGTTCGCCCGAGCATACGCTTGGCGTCTAAACCCACAGCCGCAACGCTGCGTTGGTTGCCCTGCTGGCGCAGTGCGACCACGGAAGGCTCATCTAAAACGATGCCCTCTTCGCGGATGTAAATCAGCGTATTCGCAGTTCCTAAATCGATAGACAGGTCACGCGAAAAGAGACCGCGGAAATTCTTAAGCATCGACGCTTCAATCCCGAAAAAATAAAGCGTAATCATAGGCATATGACATTCGAAAAGCACGGTTAAGATGACCTGTCTTTGCATCCAGCCGCAGCGATTCGAGAAAAATTTTTCGCCGCTTTGACAACCTCGACATATTCACGGCATACCAGCATTCCCAATGGAACCGGTCTACAATGCGAGCACCTCACGAGTAACGTATTTCAATGTCACAAGAGCCAACCGCTGATCCTGAGGGTGAGAGCAACGAGATAGATGTAGGCCATCTGGCCGCACTCGCGCGACTGGCGATTCACGGCGACGCGAGCGCGAAAATCGCCGACGATTTGCAGGCGATCATCGCGATGATAGACACCATGCAAGCGGTGAATACCGACGGTGTCGAACCGCTATCGCATCCGCTGGATACCACCGCGCGACTGCGCAGCGACGAGGTCACAGAACACCCTGACCCCGCGCATTTTCAAAGCGGTGCCCCAGCAACTGCCGACCATTACTATTTAGTCCCTCGCGTTGTCGAGTAGAGCAAATCTATGAGCGAATATTCTTCACTGCGCGAGATGAGCGCTGATTTAGCCAAGGGTGCCTACTCAAGTGTTGAGCTAACCCAAGCGCACTTGGAACGAATACAAACTGCCAACGCGGCCCTTAACTGTTTTATCTCCACTAACGCCGAGTCTGCCCTAGCTGCTGCCACCAAGGCTGACCAGCAGCGTGCGCAAGGTGATCAACGAGCAACCCTTGGTCTGCCCTTCGCCCATAAAGACATTTTTTGCACACGAGACATTTTGACCACCGCCGGATCGAAAATGTTGAGTAACTTTGTCGCCCCCTACGATGCCACCGTCGTTAGCAATATGGCGGCGGCGGGCATGATCAGTGTGGGCAAAACCAACATGGATGAGTTCGCCATGGGCTCGTCAAACGAGAACAGTTTTTTTGGCACAGTCAGCAACCCGTGGGACCACACCCGGGTACCAGGCGGCTCGTCCGGAGGCTCTGCCGCCGCAGTGGCGGCTGGAATCGTAGCCGGAGCAACCGGCACAGATACTGGCGGCTCCATCCGCCAGCCAGCGGCTTTGTGCGGTATTACCGGCCTCAAGCCTACCTATGGTCGCGTGTCGCGCTACGGCATGATCGCATTTGCCTCAAGTTTGGATCAGGCCGGCCCAATGACGCGAACCGCCGAAGACGCAGCGCTCATGCTAGGCGTAATGGCGGGCTTTGACTCCAAGGACTCCACCAGCGCAGAGCGACACGATGCTTGGCTTGATGGTGTCGTCGCTAACGGTATCGCTGTACTCGACCGTCCGCTGACCATCGGCCTGCCTCGTGAGTATTTTAGCGACAACCCAAATTTTGGCGGCATCGAAGCGGCTAAGACCGAGCTAGAAAAAATGGGCCATACGCTTGTGGATGTGTCGCTACCACATACCGAATCCGCCGTACCGGTGTATTACGTGCTGGCTTCAGCAGAGGCGTCGACCAACTTGTCTCGTTACGACGGGGTTCGCTTCGGGCATCGTTGCGAGGACCCGCAGTCGCTACAGGATCTCTATGAACGATCACGAGAAGAGGGCTTTGGCGCGGAGGTAAAGCGGCGAATCTTGACCGGCACCTACACCCTGTCTGTGGGCTATTTCGACGCTTACTACCTAAAAGCGCAAAAGATACGTCGGCTAATTAGCGAAGATTTTCAACAAGCCTTTACACAGGTTGATGTGCTGCTGGCGCCCACCTCGCCAACGCCGGCCTTTGAGAAGAATCAGCTCACCGATGACCACGTCGCCATGTATCAACAAGATTTATTTACGGTACCCACCAGCTTGGCAGGGCTGCCCGCAATGTCCCTGCCATGTGGCTTCTCCAACGGCCTGCCCATGGGCATGCAGCTAATCGCGCCTGCCTTCCGCGAAGATTTGCTGCTTGAACTCGCGGCCCAATACCAGCGCCAAACTGACTGGCACCTAAAGCGACCGGAGGCAGTGGTATGAGTTGGGAAGCCGTCATTGGCCTAGAGATCCACGTACAGCTCGCTACCCAGAGCAAAATTTTTTCCGGCGCCAGCACCGCTTATGGCGCATCGCCCAATGCCCAGGCCTGCAACATCGATCTTGGGTTACCCGGAGTACTCCCGGTACTCAACGAAAGAGCCGTAGAGTTAGCCGTGCGCTTCGGTCTCGCCATTGGCGCGCAAATCAATCAGCACTCGATTTTCGACCGCAAAAACTACTTCTATGCCGACCTTCCCAAGGGCTACCAAATCAGCCAGTTTGAGACACCCATTGTTGGTCAGGGCACGATCACGATTACGCCTGAGAACGGCAGGTCGCGAACGGTTGGCATTACCCGCGCGCATTTAGAAGAGGATGCGGGCAAATCTGTCCACGACCTGTATCCGGGGATGACTGCCGTGGACCTCAATCGCACCGGGACACCTTTGCTGGAGATTGTTTCGGAGCCCGATATGCGTTCTGCGCAAGAAGCATCCGCCTACTTCCGACAGATGCACACCTTGGCTCGCTACATCGGTATTTGCGACGGCAATCTAGCCGAGGGCAGCATGCGCTGTGATGCCAATGTTTCCGTGCGCCCAAGCGGACAAACAGAATTTGGCGAACGCACAGAAATTAAAAACATCAACTCATTTCGTTTCGTTGAGCAAGCCATCGAGCATGAAATTGCGCGTCAAATCGATGTGCTGGAAGCCGGTGGCAAGATCGAGCGCGAGACCCGCCTCTACGACCCAGACAAAGATGAGACTCGTTCGATGCGCAGCAAAGAACTGAGTAACGACTACCGATACTTTCCGGATCCGGATTTGCTACCCCTTTCGATCTCCGAAGCATTCATCGAGCGGATTCGCGGCGAGCTGCCTGAGTTGCCCGACGCACGACAACAGCGTTACACATCGACCCTTGGATTATCGACTAGCGATGCTGTGGCAATCAGCAGCGATATCGACCGTGCAGATTACTTTGATGCCTGTTTAGCGGCCGGTGCGGATCCGAAACAAAGTGCAAACTGGATGATGGGCGAGCTATCCGCGTACTTAAACAAGCACGACGTCACCATGACGCAAAGCCCGATTGCACCAGCGCTACTAGCCCAGTTAATTGCTCGCATCGACGACGGCACGTTGTCATCAAAGACTGCAAAAACTTTGTTTGATGCTCTTTGGAGCGCGGGACCAGCCGGCGATGTAGACGAACTTATTGAGACACTCAATCTTGCCCAGTTGAGCGACGATGGCGCACTGACTCAGATCGTCGATGAGTTGATCGTAGCGAACCCGAAACAATTCGACGAGCTGCGTAGTGGCAAAGAGAAAATGTTGGGGTTCTTCGTCGGCCAAGTGATGAAGGCGACCCAGGGAAAGGCTAACCCGCAGCAAGTAAATCAAATCATTCGCGACAAGCTCTGATTGTGCCGCCATGACTTCGTGCCCACGACGACGGCGAGAGCGTCCCAGGGTTGTTGGCGGTCTTAGGCTTGGAAAAAGTCCAGCGCTGCCCGAAGTACATCACGTCGAGAAATCTGACCGACCAGCTGGCCACTCTCTAGCACTGGATATCGCCGTCGGTGGTGGCTTATGAATTGCTGCGCCAGGCTAAAAATGTCGGTATCTGGATCCACACATTCCACCTGTGTCTGCATAAAGTCTGCAACGATTCCCACCGGATCGTCGTAGTAGCTGTCTTGAACCACCACCTGAATAAGATCGACCTCAGACAGGATGCCGAGGAGCGATCCATCCTCATCTACGACCGGCGCGCCAGAGATGCCCTTGTCTAGCAGGGTTGCCATCGCATGCACCACTGAATCGTTGGGGGCAAAGGTGATGACATTTGTTGACATAGAGTCTCTTACCTTCAGTGACTTCATGCTATCCCACTCCGTTTCCTTCTGGAGTGCTCGACCATACGGTGATTGACGATCCCGCGTACGCGATACGCGAGGCTGTTTGCCGAAACTTGTGAAGCATATCTCGCTCTATCGAGTTGCCACGGGCGATAGTAGTATCTGGAGTCGGTCGAGACTTGCTGTTTCGAGACTGAGATTGAATTCAACGTGTTTAAGGGGAGTTATGAGTAATCAGCCATTACCAGCGGTTCCGTACCTGAAAATTCCAGCCGACGGCAGCCCATATCTCGAGGGCCAAAAGTGCGGCAACTGCGGCTCAACATTTTTGGGCGAGCGCAGCGTTTGCTCGAAGTGCGGCGCACGCGATCAGATGGCCGCGGTCACCCTGCCAAACAGCGGCAAACTGTACTCTTACTCCATCGTGTATCGCTCTTTTCCTGGCATTGAGGTGCCCTACATCAGCGCCATCGTAGATTTAGATGATGGCACGGCGATCAAGGGCAACCTGATCAACGTCGAGCCCGATCCTGAAAGCATCGACTTCGATATGCCAGTGGACGTGGTGTTTGCAGATGCCCTAGGTCGCAAAGACGCCGACGGCAACAGCTACCTTTCTTACTTTTTTCAACCAAAAAGCTAATTTCACAGCAGAACAAACGGAGAACGACTATGACCGACGCATATATCGTAGGGGTCGACATGATCAAATTCGGGCGCTTTCCCGAAAAGACCGTCCCGCAAATTGGTGCCCAAGCGGCCTTGATGGCGCTGGATGATTGCGGCTTGAGCATTCAGCACATGCAGGCGCTGTATTGCGGCAACTTGGGCCAAGCCTCAGGCATGGTCGGCCAACGACTACTGCAAGAGATTGGTCAAACGGGTATTCCCGTGGTCAACGTCGCTAACGCCTGCGCCACTGGTGCAACGGCGTTTCGCGAAGCCTGGGCCTCGGTCAAGGCAGGCCTGTACGACGTCGTATTGGCCGTTGGCGTTGAGCAAATGGGCAAAGGCCTACTCGGCGGCGCGGGGGGTAAGACCGGTATTCCAAAGGAAGGTCTGATGGGCTCAGGCACCATGCCAGCAGTATTTGCCGAAGCCGGCATGGAACACTCGCGCCACTACGGTACGACTTTCGAGCAGTTCGCTAAAGTGTCGGTAAAGAATCATCACCACTCCACCCTGAACCCCAAGGCGATGTATCAGATTGAGACCCCGCTGGAAGAAGTAATGAACGCGGAGATGATTTCTTATCCGAATACCAAGTTGATGTGTTCCGTCAATGTCGACGGCTCTGCTGCGGCAGTGATTTGCTCGGAGAAAAAAGCGCGCGAGTTGGGGCTGATGGATCGGGCGATCAAGGTTCGGGCTTCAGTTTTGGCATCGGATCCATGGCAAGAGCGTGATTTGGTTATGCCCGATGTGAATTCCTGCACCCAGAAAGCCGCCAAGGAAGCCTACGAAATGGCCGGGCTAGGACCTGAAGATATCGACCTGATTGAGCTTCACGACTGCTTTGCGACGGCAGAAATACTGCATTACGGCAACTTAGGTATCTGCAAACAAGAGGATGCGGGCAAAATGATCGATGACGGCGAAGTCGCCTTGGGCGGGCGCATCCCTGTCAACGTTTCCGGCGGCCTGCTTTCGAAAGGCCATCCGCTCGGCGCCACCGGTATCGCCAACATTTACGAGGTCAGTACTCACCTGCGCAACGAGGCAGGCTCTCGCCAGGTCGAGGGCGCAAAAATTGGCCTTACCCATGTCATTGGCCTAGGCAGTGCCTGCGCCATTCACGTACTGGAGCGCGCCTCCTAGGCATTCGCTTGCAAAAGCCCACGAAAAGCCAGGCTCGCCTGGCTTTTTTGTTGGCCACCAACACCTGAACAGGAACTTACTATGCGCATCGGCGTTGTCAGCGACACGCACAATAATTTGAAGAATGTTCGCAAAATCGTCGAACTGTTTAACGCCGAAGGCGTCGACCGAGTCATTCACACCGGCGATATTAGCCAAGCAAAAACCTTGGACGTATTAGCCGGTTTAGACGCACCGCTATTTGGCGTCTTCGGTAACAACGATCAAGAGCGCGAGGCCCTCGCGCAGGCCATCGAACGCCACGGCTTCGCCTTTCAAGACCCGCCTTTGAACCTTCATTGGTGCGAGCGCTCGATCATTGTCGTGCACGACCCACTGGAATTTGAGGGCCACCTTGCGCATCAAGAGTTAGCCCTACATGGCCACACCCACAGATACCGCCTCGAAACCTCAGGCGATCAGGTTATCTTCAATCCGGGAGAGTGCGCGGGCATGATGATCGGCAGGAACGCGGTCGGTGTGGTGGACCTGCGCACCCTAGAATGTAGGGTGCTCAACTTTTGAGCCGCCTGAGCTAACCGCGCAGTCTCTGCAGAATGGTACCGATGCGTTTGGCGTTCACGCCAAGATCGGATCGACCGGATCGAGAGACGCTACGCACGTCAATCACGCTGCCGCCAACGGCGCTTGCGCGAACGCGAATCACCACGTCGTCTTTAAAGCCAAACCAAAACGTTGTTGCCGTCGCCTCAACGATCCCCCGTTCCGCAGATACATTGACCACGGCTAGGCCCATGTCCTCGAGTACGGTGACCGCCTCGTTCAATAGGATGCCGGGATTGGTCGGTAGCTCTAGGGTTCGCACCCAGGGATAGGCCTGTTGCTGCAATTCGGCTAGCACACTGGCGTCGTAGGCCAAGGGGTTTGCGCCTGCGGCCTCACGCACTGCCACCAGTGCATCAAACGCTGGCGGATCTTGGGTATCCGTCGAGATGTTGTGTATGGCAGGTACGGAAGCTAATGCATTCATTTGCATACCCACTTGCACGAGTAAGATTGTGCAGATCACCAGAGCGATCAAAATACTCGAGCGCTCTGCCTTCAGTCCTTTCCTCAGCGCGACGATGTAGCCGATCACACCCAAAAAGAAACCCGCCGACGCCAGCAATATGCCGCCACTGGCGACAGTGAACCCGCCGCTATAGCTCCACATACCCAAACGGGTACCAAAACCACCCATGACCAAAAGCACCGCGCCAATGACGGCACCAATCAAAATGGCCTGAGCCCACCAACGGGGTTTTTCAATGTCGTTTTCTGTCACGCTAACCATCTTCCAAAGGGACACCAAATGAGGCGGCGTAACTTAACTGATCGTCGCGCCGCCATCGACAACAAAATTCTGACCGGTAGTAAAAGAACCCGCAGCGCAGGCCAAGTACACTGCCGCTCCGGCAATTTCCCTCGGCTCACCAATGCGGCGCAGCGGGTCACCTGCGGTGCGATCCTTCAAGATATCTGGATTTTCCCAAAGCGCCTTAGCGAAGTCCGTTCGCACAAGGCCCGGCGATATGGCGTTAACTCGAACGTTGTGTTTGCCGTGCTCAACCGCCAAATTGCGCACTAGCTGCAGGTCGGCGGCTTTGGAAATACAGTACGCCCCCAGCACCGGACTACCACGCAGGCCACCCACGCTGGACACGATAATGATGGAGCCGTCTTTGCGCTCGATCATCTCAGGCAACACCATATTTACCAGCCAGTGGTTGGATTTAATGTTGATGTCCAAAATCTTATCCATGGCATCGTCAGGCAGTTCCTGCATCGAACCGTAAAACGGATTTACCGCCGCGTTGCAAACCAGCACATCTATTTGACCTAGGCGCGCGCGTGTTTCGTCTACCAAGTGCTGCAGTGCCTCACGCTGTCCCACATGAGCTGGAATGACGATGGCCTCGCCGGTCTCGTTACCAGAAGCCTTGGCTTCAGCGTTAATCGCATCTGCCACCTCTTGGCATACATCAGCCTTACGGCTACTGATTACAACCTTGGCACCTTGCCGAGCCATTTCTTCGGCGATCGCTCGACCAATGCCCTTACTGGAGCCAGTGATCAGTGCGACCTTGTTGGTCATATCAAACAGATTACTAGACATCGATTTTCTCCCCTTTCCTGTCATGTATTGTCGGCTACTAACCGCTGTAGCGCTGAATTTAACCTGCTTTAGCGTTATAGTCGCGCGCCGGGGCTTTTCGGCATCTCCCCACCTCTACTAATCACTTTTTCGGGAAATTCTGTGACTGCAACATCCATGGAGGAGCTCGTCTCCCTAGCCAAACGTCGAGGCTTTATTTTTCAATCCAGCGACATCTATGGCGGCCTGCAGGGGGTCTACGATTACGGTCCCTTGGGCGTGGAGCTGAAAAACAATCTTAAGGCCGCTTGGTGGCGAGCCATGGTGTACGAACGCGACGACATCGAAGGCATAGACGCGGCGATTTTGACCAATCCGCTGACGCTGCGGCACTCCGGGCATGAGGCAACCTTTACTGATCCATTAGTTGACTGCCGAAGTTGTAAGAGCCGCTGGCGAGCAGACCACCTAGACGGCGACACCTGTCCAGGCTGTGGGTCTAGCGACCTTACCGAACCCCGGCCGTTTAATCTGATGTTCAAAACCCAGGTTGGACCGGTACAGGACAGTGATAATTTTGCTTATCTGCGTCCAGAGACTGCACAGGCGATTTTCACCAACTTCAAAAACGTCGTGGATTCCACCTCTCCCAAACTGCCGTTTGGTATTGCGCAGATTGGTAAGGCGTTTCGTAACGAGATCACCCCACGAAACTTTATTTTTCGCGTGCGTGAATTCGAGCAAATGGAACTCGAATTCTTCGTCAAGGCCGGCGAAGACGAAGACTGGCACAGTCGTTGGGTTGAGATGCGCCTCGATTGGTGGGAACAACAGGGCGTGGAGCGCGCGCAGCTGGAGCTTTATCACGTTCCTGCGGACGAGTTGGCGCATTACAGCAAGGCCACCGTTGACGTCATGTACCGCTTTCCTCATGGTCTGGAGGAACTGGAGGGTATCGCCAACCGCACAGACTTCGATCTTGGCTCACATACCAAGAATCAAGAGGAGTACGACCTCAGTGCCAAGGTTGAGCCCAACAATGATTCCAACGCCAAGCTCGCCCTACAGGACTTGGAAGCCAAGAAATGGCATGTGCCTTTCGTCATAGAACCCTCCGCAGGGGTCGACCGTGGCGTGCTGGCTGTGATGAACGAGGCGTATCGGGTTGAGACATTGGACAATGGGAGCGAGCGTACGGTGATGGCATTCAAGCCTCACTTAGCCCCCATCAAAGTCGCCATCCTGCCTTTGAAGCGCAATCATGAAGGCATCGTCGCGAAAGCCAAGGCGATAAAGAGCGACCTAATGCAGTTGGGCATTGGTCGTATTTTTTACGAGGACACCGGCAACATTGGTAAGGGTTATCGTCGGCACGATGAAGTTGGTACGCCCTTATGCGTCACTGTCGATTTCCAAACCATCGAAGATGATGACACCGTTACCGTTCGCAACCGAGACACCATGGCTCAAGAGCGCGTAGCGGTTGCTGACCTTGCGAGTTATGTCGTGAGCAATATGCGCAGCGGCTAAACCGATGCCCGGCTAGCAGAAGGGGAGATCTGATGCCGCAACGAGCCCAGCGCAAACCTGTTGTCACAGGTGCTGCCATAACACTCTTGGGTGCCGCAATGTTGTGGCCAGCACTGCAGCTCTTGCTAGCAGGCGGCACCCCCTACTATCTCGCGGCTAGTGTGCTGCTAGTGGCAAGTGGCATCGAACTACTACGCGGCCGAGTCCGTGGCTTTTATACCTTCGCCGTGCTGCTACTGCTGACCTTGGTCTGGGCAGTCAGTGAGGCTGGCACCGGCTTTTGGACCGTGGGGTCGCGCATCTGGTTGATTGGGTTACTGGCTTTATGGCTATGCACGCCGATGATTCGTCGCAAGCTCTGGGGCGACGACATGCCTCCGCTGCTGCGCATGCGCACAGTGCAGGTCTGCGCCGTCACTGCGATGACGGTATTACTCTCCATGGTTATCGATTTGAACGGTAACACCGTAAATGCCATCCCTGAGCGCCCGGCATTGGCCTTGAATCGCGACAGCGATTGGAGCGCCTATGGCGCCAGCAATGCGGGCACCCGCTATGCACCCTCAGACCAAATCAATACCAGCAATGTCCATAAGCTGACTAAGGCTTGGGAGTTTGATACCGGCCGTATTGGCCGATTCAGCGCCACGCCTATCCAGATTGGCGACGGCATCTACCTGTGCACGGCGCAGAATGTCATGTTAGCGCTCGATGCGGACACGGGGGCTGAGCGCTGGCGATTTGATCCAGACAACCAGACCCCACCTTTCGGCATCATCGGCAACTGCCGGGGTGTTACCCATGTTGCGCTGCCGGATGCTGCGCCGGGCACGTTTTGTGCGGAGCGCATCGTCACAGCTACCACCGATGCGCGCATGATTGCTGTAGACAAAGACACCGGCCAACCCTGCCCAGATTTTGGCGAGGAGGGACAAATCTCCTTGCTCGCCGGCATGGGTGAAGTAAAGCCCTACTACTACTTTGTCACCTCGCCACCAACGCTTGCCAGCGGCGTACTGGTCGTTGGCGGTTGGGTGATGGATAACCAAGAAACCGACGAACCGTCCGGAGTAGTAAGGGCCTACGATCCACGCACTGGCGAACTCGCCTGGGCTTGGGATATGGGCCGCGAGGGCGACACATCGCTGCCCGCCCAAGGTGAAACCTACACTCGCGGCACTCCGAACGTGTGGAGCCTGACATCGGCAGATGACGAGCTAGGACTTGTCTATGTGCCTACCGGCAATGCCACCCCCGATTACTTCGGTGGCCACCGCACCGAAGTAATGGACAAATACGCCAGCTCTGTAGTTGCCATCGACGCGAAAACAGGGCGCACACGTTGGCACTTTCAAACCACCCATCACGATATTTGGGATTACGACGTACCCTCGCAGCCAACGCTCACGGACCTCACCATTGACGGCGCGCTGCGTAAAGTCGTGATCGTGCCGACCAAGCGTGGCGAGGTGTTCGTGCTTGATCGCATTACTGGCGAGCCGATTACCGAGGTAACAGAACACCCGGTACCTCAGAGCAACCTACCCAATGAGCGTTCCAGCCAGACCCAACCATTCTCCACGGGCATGCCTTCCTTTGCCCACCCGATCATTCGGCAACAAGATCTGTTCGGAATCACACCTTTCGATCAGATGGCCTGTCGCCAACAATTTCACGAATTGCGCTATGAAGGTCCCATGACCCCGCCGTCAACCCAGGGCACCCTGCTTTACCCCGGGCCCGCTGGCGGCATGAATTGGGGATCGGTGGCCGTGGACGAGCGTCGACAGTTAATGGTGATCAACAACCTGCACTTGCCTTGGCAGGTTAAAATGATCCCCCGTGATGAAGACATAGCGCGCAGCGAGAACGAGGGCGACAGACGCGCTTATGGCATCGGCGGACCCCAGCGCGGCACACCGTTTGCCGCTCGCGTGGAGATGTTCAGCTCACCGCTTTTTATCCCCTGTCTGAAGCCACCCTATGGTGAGATCGCCGTTGTCGATCTGACCACCCAACAAATCGTTTGGCGCCGCGGATTTGGGTTACTCAATATTGGTGTGCCCTACACTGCGGGATCCTTTGTGACCGCAGGCGGGCTCATCTTTAACGCGGGCGTGATGGACAACAAGCTTCGCGCCATCGACGTGGCAAACGGCGACCTGCTTTGGTCCGCCAGTCTCGAACGAGCCTCCGGCGCCACACCCATGAGTTATGTCAGCGCCAGATCGGGCAAGCAATACATCTTGGTATTGGAGCCTGCCGCCGGTGGTCGTCGAGACTTTGAAGAAAGCCATGAAGCCGACGCAAACGGCGCAGTAGCTCAGCGCGCAGGCGGCAAGGTGATCGCCTACGCGCTGCAGCACTGATCGATCACCTCGGGTTTTTCCCTTACTCGTGTGATTGCAGGGTATTAGCGAAACCCTCGATTTTAATCATTTGAT
>ERZ802819.213-NODE-213-length-39010-cov-14.2275_pt1 | contig 39010 bp, 50 predicted proteins | sample MGYA00345647_ERZ802819 | MGnify/ENA primary metagenome ERZ802819 (study PRJEB30503, sample SAMEA104212355) | marine metagenome | biome: Westerlies Biome; feature: [SRF] surface water layer (ENVO:00010504) within the epipelagic zone...; material: water...
TCTAAATTTTTACTTATGTTGATTCTGATTAGTTCATGTAGTGTATAGTCTACTACATAATCAATCTGCTTCATCGTCAACATCATCTAAATCGTCGTAATAAAGAATTTGTTTTAGTAGTAAATGAATTTCTTTTTCTTTTTCTGTTTCCATACACTGTATTTTCTAAATTTTTACTTATGTTGATTCTGATTAGTTCATGTAGTGTGTTGTCTACTATATAGAAATCAAAAGACCTTGATCAAAGTGAAAATAGAATTTCAGAAAGGGTAAATTCATAATTTTGGTTTAACTTACTAAATGAAGATAAAAAATAATTCTAAATTTACGTTAATTTATAAAAAAAGTCACTGCGTCATATAATCACATATGACAATGTAATACTCGTTTTTTAAAATCAATTAAAATGTCTCACACACCAGTGTATTAATTAACATGTGAGAAAAATATAGAATCGTTTACATGAGCTGTGCTCATCCAACGCGTGCCATGAAATGTCCTGTTCTAAACTCTGACTCTCCATTATACCATTGTATTTTCTAAATTTTTACTTATGTTGATTCTGATTAGTTCATGTAGTGTGTTGTCTACTATATAGAAATCATAAAAAATGCTCCATAGTTACCAAGTAAACTGTTCTTGATACGAATTTCCTTTCTCTACACTAAGATTCCAAATATTCTGGCATATCAATTCGGGGATTTGCACCCGTCAATGAAATCTCGGTAACTGCACCATCTATTGATTTTTAGGAATTAATGCATTTTTTATGATTTCAAGTGCATCATGAGCCTTTTCAGGTCTAGGTAATTGAATTGCAATGACATTATCTTGACCGTATCTTGATTCAGGTGAATTAAGTACAAGCATGGATGTATTTGCTAAAACTTCAAAAAAGCTCAAATCAGTTTTTCCGTTAACAAGAAACTTTTCTGAAATATTACCTACTGAAAAAGTCAAAACAATTTCTACAAATACATTTCCCAATCCATCTTGTAAAATATTTAGATCAGTGTTAACAGAAAAAGATTGACCCTCAATTTTTGCACGAATCAAACCATATTTTTCTTCGTCAATTACAATACATGGAGTTTCTTTTCCCTCAAAATCAAAAGTAGTAATACCATCATGAACACTGTCTAACATTTTTTGTAATTCATCAGACATCCTCTTTTTCCTCCAATGCAGGAACAATTCTATCACTTGCTTTAACCAAGAATGGGGAAATGAATGCAGTAATTATCGATATAATACCAACTAGAGGGAACAAGAATGCAGATACTGCACCAATATCAACTCCAACTTTTACAATTACAATTGAGAATTCACCACGAGGAGCTGCTAATGTAAATGCTGAACGAAGTGCTTTTCCACGTTTTTGTCGGAAGATAAAATTACCCAACATGTTACCACCAAATTTCATACCAGTAGCAACAGCAATCAGAGCAATTGCAATAAAAATATAATTTTCAAGTTGTGAAACATCCATCAAAGCACCTACAGATATGAAAAATATGGCCACAAACATATCTTTGATTGGACTGGAAAGCAATTTTGCAACTTCAGCAGATTTTGATTCTGCTACCAATACACCAGCTAAAAAGGCACCAATTGCAACGGACAATCCAACAATATTTGCCAACAAAGCATAGCCAAAGCACACACCAAGAACACTTAGGAGTAAAATTTCACGATTTTCAGCAGCTGCAACTCTATCAATTAAACCAGGAACTATTCTGGTTCCAATAGTAAAGGTTCCAACAATAAGCCCAATTGCAACTAATACAACTACTACGATGGATTCTATAGATACAGATCCAACTAAAGCAACAGATTGTAGGGTAGAAATTAAAATCACAGCAATTACGTCTTCGACAATCAAAATACCTAAAACAAGAATGGATGATTCTTTTTTGATTTTCCCCATCTCTTCTAAAATTTTAACAATAATGGCAGTACTAGAAATTGATAAAGCTGCTGAAATAAACAATGCATCCATAAATTGTAAACCAAGTGCAGTTGAAGCATAAAACAAAACACCTAATGTAGAAAATAGTCCCAGTGTACCTACACCAACAGATACTTTTCCAATAGATTTGATCTTTGCATATGGAAATTCAATTCCGATAACAAACAATAACAAAATTACACCAATTTCTGAAAACAAATGCAACGCAGAAATATCTGATAAAATTCCAACACCATCTAACATTTCAGACGGGGAATTATTTTCAGGCAAAAGCCAAGTCCAAAGAGGAGACAATGGACCAAGTAGCATTCCTGCAAACAGATATCCAATTATCAAAGGTTGTCTAATTTTGAAAAACGCAAGTGTAACAATAGAACCGATAATCATGATAAAAGCTAAATCAGTTACAAAACTTGTATGGGGTAATTCGGGGGTAACTTGTTCAATCAAAGTGTTAACAGTAGAATTTAGAGAATTTTGAATTGTACTAGAATCCAATTGCAATGAAAGATTTTGCATAATATCACTGAACAAATTTCATTAAAAAGTGATTACGTGATTAAAATTTAGAAAAAAAATTGGCAAAAGATCAAAAAAATGATTATCAAAAGATTAGCAATTTGAAACTTCTTTATGCCTAGTTATCTTAGTAAAACTGCAGAGTGATGAGTAGGTCAGCAGATTAGGATTAAGATGAAGAGATATGACCTGGGGTAACTGACTGCATTTTTGGTTACATCAAGATAACCTAAATATTAATAGTACGGTACCGTACTGTACTATATGATTCAATGCGAATATTGTGCAAGAGGATTCATCGAGACAACAAACGGTCTTGCTGAAAAGACGTTTCACGAACTCCTTCACGAACCAGAAGTTGTAAACAAGTGACTCTTTACATTTTTTATTTTACACCTAACTTTTTTTATTCCTAGTTTCTTAATTCATGATATATGGTTTCTAAAACAAATAAGAAAAAAGTAGTAAAACCAATCAAGAGACAACCTAGCCCCGCATCCGTATTAAAGAAAGTTTCATCAGTTTCAGACTCCAATAAAGCACTACAAAAAGAAATCAAAGTAATGTCAAAAATTTTCGGGGAAAATCAAAAAGTTCTAGTTTCTATGAAAGGAATGATTGACACATTAACATCAACATTAGAACACATCCAAAAACAATCAAAACAAATCAACATAATAGAAGATGATACTCAAAAATTGTATGCAGGATTAAATCAAGTCAGAACACAATCTAATTTAATTAATAAAATAAACAATCAAACAGATAAACTAGAAAATGAATTAAATAAAATTTCAGAAGTACAAAAGAAATCAAAAACTCAAGAAATATCTCAAAAAGTTGAGGACAGTATGAATTCAATTTCAAATAATTCTCAAATGATCATAAAAATTGCTCAGAGAATTGATGAAGTTAGAGATGATTTGAGAGAAGTTTCTGGCAAAACAAATTCATTTTTGGAAATTAGTTCAGAGATGAATAAACTCAAAGAAAATATTGAAGAAATTTCTGGAAAAACAGATAATATCAATACAAGTACCCAGGTCGTTGAAAGTCTAAAACAAGAATTTGAGAAAATAATTGAAGGAGTAACAGATGCATCAACTGTAAATGCAGAATTAGAAGCAATCAAAATTTCAATTGATGCAATTTCATCAAAAGCCTCAAAAATTGATTCATTGGGAGGCGTAATAGATGGCCTCAAACAACAATTTGAAACAGTGTCATCAACTGTAAACTCTAGTGATGCAATTAGCCTAGAATCAATTAGAGAATTAGGAGGCAAAATCGACACTATTGAAACTGAAATCAGTTCATTAGCAAAAAGAGCTGACTCCACAGCATTTGTAGGTGAAAATCTAAAAGCAGTTCAAGAGGATTTCTCAAATTTCAAATCCAATGTTTATGATAAAACAAACAATATCGAACAAAAAATTGTTTCAGTATCTGACACATTAAAGAGACAAGAGGCATCTACTGAAGAATTCCATAAAAAATCTGAGAAACTCTTTGAAGAAATACAATCAGTTAGAAATGTTACAAACAAGGCTTCCAGTGATTCCTCAAAAGAAATTATGGCCCTACTAAAACTATCAGAGTATCAATCAAACATTAGGATGAATACAGAATCAAAGTACGGAGATGCAAAAGATATTGAAAAGATGGCAAAACTTACAACTGAAATTATTAATTTATTTGATAAAATTTCAAATGAATCAGATGAAAAAATACCTTTACCTCATGAAATGAGGCAATGGGCAGTTAGTAAAATGCTAGATTGTGCAGATAAATGGGAAATCAGATTTAGCGACGTCTATTCAATTTTAACAAATGCTATTGGCAGAGACATGTTAAAAGAATCAATTAGAATTCAGCAAGTAAGAGACATCTACGGAATTAGAGCAGTAGATGAAATTAGAAATGATCTAAATATTTCCTAGACACCGATTGAATCAGATTCTTTGAGTTGAGTTCTCTTTCGCTTTAGTGCAGAAAAGATTCCAATTATTACTGCAATCCAAATAATACTAGAAAATACATTTGCAAGACTGACGTACATGTATGGTGTTGCATCCATAATATTTTGTCGGAGTAAATCGGCTCTGTTGTTAATATCCATCATCCCTGTGTGATATGCTGAATTGTTTGGCGGAATTGCAGAAATCTCATTAACACTTACAAGCATGGCATCCACATTATTTTGAATTCTAATGAAGTTTGTTGATTCAGTTGCAAAAATCCATACAGGGTTTTTAGAAATTATTTGACTGTGAGTATCAGTGGTTTCAGGCAGTTTTTCCAATAATGGTTCCATATCTAATTGAATTGCAATTAGGTGTGCACGAATTACTTCTGGATCTGATGAACCTATAATTCCATCAAAATGACCTCGGATTCTATCTAACGGATAGATATCTGAATTATATCCATTGATTGCCATAAATCCACCAAAAATTATCAATCCCAAAATTCCAACCATTGATAGTTTGTAAACAGTATTTGCCATTTTCTCTTTCTTCGTCATTTTACGTTGTTCACTTGATTTATTTCTTTTAAATCGAGTATGAGATAGGCTCATGTATGCAATAAAGAAAAATCCAATAGTTTGAATTGCAATAATTGGAACAAATACAGGATTATTTGAGAATATTGAAATGAAAATTGCAAGTACACCATAAACACCAAAAAATATTTCCAAAAGAGTTGTTTGTGTAAAAGGTAGATTGTATGCCTTTCCTTTCCAATCATCTTCTTTTTTGATTATACCATATTTTGGAGTTCGAAGGAATTCATTTTTTCTACCAAATACAGCATCAAAAACTGCAACAGTGTTATTTACAGACATTCCGGCATTGTAAACCAATAATGCAGGCAACAACTTTGCTTTAGACTTCCACGATTTCCCATACATATTTTGAATAATCAAAATGTATGCACCAGGACCCATTGCAAGATAAGTTGCAAAGGTAATGATAGGTAGAAAACTTACAACATAAAGATTAACTTGACCAGCTAAAAGTATCGGTAATGCCAAAAATTGAATTAACATCAAGGGGTAAACAATATGGCGAGTTAATTGAACAAATGCCTGTACTTTAGTTTCAACAGAAATTTTACGTTTTGCAGTAATATCAAAAAGTAGTTTTGTAGCACATTGAATTGAGCCTTTTGCCCATCGAAATTGTTGTCTTTTAGCAGCATTCATTTGAGCAGGAAGTTCTGCATCAACTACAATATCAGGTAAGAATACACATTTCCATCCCTTCATCTGTGCTCTATAACTCAAGTCAAGATCTTCAACTAAAGTTGCAGTATGCCAACCACCTGCATCTTCAATGCAATCACGTTTCCAAATTCCAGCAGTACCATTAAAATTCATAAACAAATGAGAGTCACTTTTTGCCTTTTGTTCAATTAGAAAATGAAAATCAAGACTTAGAGCTTGTACTTTTGTGATAGTGGAGTAATTTTCATTTACATGGCCCCAACGACATTGAATCAAACCAATGTTTGATTTTGAAAAATGAGGAATTGCTTTTTTAAGAAACCATGTGGGAGGAATAAAATCTGCATCAAATATTGCTACAAGTTCAGTGTCAGTAATTTGCATTGCATATTTGAGAGCACCTGCTTTGTACCCCTTTCTTGTTCCACGTCTAATATGTTCAATTTGGAATCCCTGTGTTTTGTAATAGTTTACAGTTTTTTCTAGTAAATCAACAGTGTCATCATCAGAGTCATCTAAAACCATGATATTCATTTGATTTTTTGGGTAGTCCAAATTACATACTGAATCTACTAGTCGTTTTGCAACATACTTTTCATTGTAAATTGGAAGTTGAATTGTTACAGAAGGGGTTCCCAAATCAACAGTTTCAGTTGGTTTATTTCGTTTGTTTGCAAGTAAAACAAGATAGTAAAAATTGCAAGTATATGCAGTAATCAAAATAGCTGAAATTATGAATAGATCAAAGACTAGTTGTGTGAAAGGATTTCCAGCCATCTTTAGCTGCTCAAAAGTATTAGTCGATATTTATAGTTGCAATAAATGCAATTATTTTTGTTCATAAATTTTGATTGCTTGAGGAGGACAAACACCTTCACATGCAAGACAGAAAATACAATCAGGTTCTTTAGACATCAATGGTTTTTTATCAGATGCAGGGTTTCCTGGAGAATCAAACCATTCGTAAACTGCAACAGGACAAGCTTCTATACATCCACCATCTGCAACACAAATATCATAATCTACTGAAACAAATTCTCCCCAGATACCCATTATTCCATTACTGGTACCTTTACGACCCCAGGTTTTGATGGTATGTTCTGCAGCTTCATAAACAGCAGATTGTTTCATTTTTGATTTATACTCAACGTCAATTGGTCCAGGTTTTGCACCATCTGGAATTTCAATAGATGCATCGTCTTCTTCTTCTTCTTCATCTGTTGCTTCAATTGGTTTTGGTTTTGCACCAAGAACAATTTTTGCCAAAGGAGTTAGTTCCTCTAATCTTTGAATTGCATTTAGTTCAGGAATCTTTTCACTTTTTGCTAAATAAGAAATCATCTTATCTGCCAAAATTGTATTTCTCAAAATAGTATCAATTACCATTTTTGCAAAATGGTCTGCTTTCTTTCTATAATCTTTAACCCAATTAGGATCTCCAAATTTCTCAATTGGAAATACCTGATAAATTATATCAACAACTTCACCGGTGACAATTTCTACTGTTACAGATAAATCAACTTCTTCGTATCCTTTTTCATCAGGATCTTCCATGTTTTGTTCTTTCCAACGATATGTAGCGTAAATTCTATCTGCATACATATCCATTTCAAATGCTTTTTTCAAACCATCATGAACGGATTTAATTTCGTTTGGTTCCTCTAATACTATTGGTAATCTGTATAATCCAAGTTTAAAACCATGTAATGGGTATACTCCACGCTTTGCCGTTGGGGCTTCCATTGACCAGACCCGATCTTTTAAAAGTAATGACATCTGTTTTTTGTGAGTAGAATTTAGTTAAAAACGTTATCAGTCATCATCTTGAGGACAAGTTAATTCCCTTAATTCAGTATATTTTTTATCCATAGCATTTGCATGAATTTGAACATCAGATAGTTCATAGGAATCTTTAGAAAAGTACCATCTAATCGGAACCCAGTGTCCAATTCCATCCATATCATGAATCATTCCCTTATCAGCCTTAACTTTGAGATTTTCATCAGTAGAGGTCTCTTTAATTTCCAAGCCCCGTTTGGTTTTATCTTCCAAAATTATTGCAGAATTTCCGTCTTTTATAAAATAAAAAGATCCTTTTTCAAGAATAGGTAGATCTAAAAGCAATTTATTTTTCCACAGGGTTTCCTATCATGTTACCCCATTCAGTCCAGGAGCCATCATAGTTTCTTACCTTTGGATATCCAAGTAAATATTTTAAAACAAACCAACTGTGTGATGAACGTTCACCAATTCGACAATAACAAATTACATCTTTGTCAGGAGTTACACCTTTTGGTTCATAGTTTTGTCTTAGTTCTTCAACTCCTTTGAATGTTCCATCAGCATCATTTACAGCAGTTGCCCATGGAATATTATTTGCATCAGGAATATGTCCACCTCTTTGTGCATGTTCCATAGGATATTCTGGAGGAGCTGTTATTTGACCTGAAAATTCTGCAGGGGAGCGTACATCAACCATCACAGTGTCTTCTTTACCAATTCCTCTACTTACATCAAATAGATATGCACGTAAACCCTCATCAGGTGGTTGTGCAACATATTGTGATGAAGCGATTTGTGGTTCATCAGTAGTGTAATCACGATTTTCTAATTCCCATTTTTTTCTTCCACCATTCATTATCTTTAGATTTTCATGTCCATAAATTTTGAAAACCCAAAAAACAAAAGCAGCAAACCAATTATTGAAATCACCATAAAGAATAACTTCAGTGTCAGCAGTAATTCCATTTTTAGACATTAATGCTTCAAATTCTTTTTTGCTAATTATGTCACGAGTTACAGGATCATTGATATCACGTTTCCACCATATGAGACTTGCACCATTAATGTGACCTTTTTGATATCCATTTACAGGGTCATAATCAACTTCAACTAATTTTCTATTTTCATTTGGAGGGTTTTGTGATAACCATTCAGTGTCAACTAACACTTCAGGATGTGCGTAACTCATAACTCTATGAGTCCACATTCATACTTAATTGTTTTTACAATTGTGCGTAAAAATATCATTTTTATGTAAATACAATTCAAAAGAACTTACTTGAAACTAGAAAATGTTGCCGTTGTAAGTAAAGTAGGAAACAAAGATTCAGAAAATGCTGCAGTAGATGTTGCTAAAAAATTATTAGCAAAAAAAGCAACAGTGTATACAATTTCGCCAGTTAGTGTTGAAGGAGCAAAACAGATGGAGGAATTAGAAGAAATTCAGAATGTAAAGTTAGATCTTGTAGTAACATTAGGTGGAGATGGAACAACACTTCGTGTTTTTCGAAATTTAGCAAATGAGACACCCATTTTAACAATCAATGTTGGCGGGAATAGAGGAATTTTAGCAGAAATTACAATTGAAGAGATTGATGAGGCATTAAATGAAATTTTAGAAGATAATTTCTTTTTAGATAAAAGAACAAGAGTTACTGCAGTATGTGGAGACAAAGAATTTCCACCAGCACTAAATGAAATTTACATCAGTAGAGCTAACTTAACAAAAACTGCAGAAATTGAAATTAAATTTCAAAATGATACAGTAAAGCAAAAAATGGATGGAGTGATTATTGCAACACCAAGTGGTTCAACAGGCCATTCATTTTCATTAGGAGGTCCAATATTACACGAAAGTTTAGATGTCTTGATCATTACACCAGTTGCACCAGTCTACAGATTAGCATCATTAGTTGTACCTGATGAAAAAATTGAAATCATTTCTTCACATGATTGCAATATTGCAATAGATGCACAAGTTGTTAAATCTGCAGGATATGAAGAACCAATAATTATTAAAAAATACAAAAGTCCAGCAGTTTTCATTAGATTGAAAAAAAGGGGTTTAAGACAAATGAGCAAACTTGGATTTTAGAATTTTAGATGCTAGTGCATTTTATGCAGGAGTTCCATTTAGATCATCTGAAGATTGTTACACAACATCCCTAGTTTATGATGAAATTCAACATATCAAAAAAAATCAAGATGTGTTAGGAACTCTACTTGAAACTAATAGATTAAAAATCAGGGAGCCTGACAAACAATCAACTCAGGCTGCAATTAAAGCAGCAAAAGAAACAGGAGATTTTCCACAATTATCAAAACAAGACGTTTCAATTATTGCATTAGGAATAGAAACAAAAGGTCAAATCATTACAGATGATTTTGCAATTTCTAATGTTGCAAAAAATATTGGATTAAACATTGCACCAATTATGACAAAAGGAATTAAGGATGTTGGAAAATGGATTCATTATTGTCCAGGATGTAAAACTAGTTTCAAAAGTGGAAGAGAATGCTTGAATTGTGGAACAGCATTAAAAAGAAAATTAATAAAATAATTTTTTTAGAATAATTATTCTTGTGAAATGTAAAATACAACACTAACATTTGTGGAAATTTCTTCATCACCAGACATTATTGGAGAAGATTTCATGGATGATTCTGCAAATCCATCAAAGGATGCTCGCATTGGACTATCATAGTAAGGAACTACATTATCATGAATTACTACAGATTTTACTCCAACAATTTTTTGTTTTAATGGAACAAGTGCTTTTTCTGCTTTTTGAGTTGCATCATTTATTGCATCAGCAATCAAGTCATCACTAATTTTTTCTAATTTATTATCAGATAATTGAAAAGAAACATCATCAACACGATTAGCTCCAGAAGAAACAGCTACATCAATAATATCACCAGCAGAATCAATTTTTTCCGTTTGAATTGACAAAATATTTGAAACTCGATATCCATTTACAATTTGTTTCCAATTTCCATCGGAATCTTCTATGTTATCGTACAATGGATAAATCGAAAAATTTGATGTTTGTATATCGTCTTTAGAAATTCCAGAATCAGATAGGGAAGATATTACAGAATTTAATGAATTGGAGTTTTCAGATAGGGATTCATTAGCAGTTTTTGCTACAGATTCAACTCCCAGTACAATAATCAAAGTATCAGGATTTGATGAGGCCGTAGCAGTGCCTGAAACAGAGATGGTTTGTTCAGAAGGATCATATTTTTTTAGCCATTCATAAATTAATTCTTCAGGGATTTCACCTTCATTAACTTGAGATTCAACTTGTTTATCACTTTGAGTTAAAGTTACAGCAAAAGCTAGAACAAAAATCACACCAACTACAACTGCAATATTCACACGATTATCCATAAATTTTCTTAAGGCATGTACTATAAAAATTCGTGAAATAAGATGATGGTAATGGTTATGTCAGTGTCTTTTGGTTACTTTCTTTTTGAAGTTTATTTTTAGTTGTTAACATATTTTTGATTTTTTTTGCACGAGCTTCACCCAATCCTTCAACTTTAGCCAATTCAGAAGTGGTTGCACTAAAAACTTTTGATGGAGTACCAAATTTTTCAAGCATTCGTACTGCAAATTTTTCACCAATTCCAGGTAAACTACAAAGTGTTGACAATTGCTGAGTTTCTAAATTTGATGATTTTTTTATTTTTTTCAAGTATGGTCCTGTTGGCCCATCTTTTTTAGAACACATTGAAACTAATAATTTTGCAGTATGAGATGCACTCGGAGTTGGAATTATGGGGATTTTAAATTCCAGTACAACTCGAGAAATAGCACCATAGAAAACTAAAGGATTGTCAGTAATTTCTTCAATTTCATCAACGTTTCCTTCTAGTAAAACGATAGGATTTGCAAAATGTTCTTTGAGCCTGCTGCATTGGTCATATAATCGCCCATCAAAAACAGAAGCCATCAAATCCTTGATACTTTTTCTTTCGACAATAGTTTCAGGTGCAACAATATAATCACCAATTGGAAGTGTTTTCATTTCCACATTCATACCAATTGCTTTGAGTAATTTTGGAATCCCACTTTTTGTCTCTCGTTCATCGACAATTATTCGAAGATTTTCTAATTTCACAAATATCAGTTATAATGAATTGTTAATATCTTATTTGAAATAGACTAAAATTATTTTCTAGGGTTATCATCTGCTGCTGGAGGTGGAGGAGCATTACCACTTTTCATCATTTCAGTGATTTTTGCTTCTTGTTCTTTGAGAGTTTCTTTTACACGAACTTCTTGTTTTTCAAGAACAGTTGATCTAGTTTTTGCTAATTCTATTTTTTCTTCTAATTCATCTAATAGTGTTTTTTTATCAGATTTTATCAAAACAGTTCCGGCTTGCTTAAACACAGAATCTCCATCAGCAACTTTCTTTAATTCATCAATAGCTTTTTCAGTTTCTGCTTTTTCCATTTCAAGATGTTGTCTTTGAGTCATTATAGATTGTAAATTTTGTTGAGATTGTTGTAATTTTCCAATTTGTTCTTGAAGCCATGGTGGCATTTGTGGAGCTGACATGAATATTTGTGAAATTGATCTGATTATATCTTTACCGATTCAATTGTATCGTAGCTAGCTTGAATTAATCGGAGTGTTGAATTTAGATTTGCTCTAAGATGTGCAATTTGATCAGTTTCAGCAGAAATTACTAGTTTTTTATCTAATTTGATTTTAGTTTTAACAGGATTTTCTGGATAAAACTCATTATCAGTATTTACAGAATCAAAAATTGCATTGTTTTTATCTTTAGCATCTACAGTAATTTTTGCACTATAGTTTAATGTCATATGCAGTTCCAGCAACCTTATAGCCACATTTCTTACAAGACCAAATTCCAACAGCATCTCTGCCAAATGTTTGTGAACCACATTCAGGACAACTTCTTTTTTGTTTTAATTGAAGATGAACTTTTGTGTATTGTTTTCTAAGTTTAATTCCGTAACGTGCACCTAATCCTTTAAGTGATTTCTTTGCTTTTGCCATATTACTGACTCTCCTGTTTTGATGATTTTAATTGTTCCCTTATTTTTGCGCCTACTTTAATTGATAAATCACCACATTGATTGATTTCTTCTTGTGTAAATCCATCACTTCCACCTTTTTGAAGTGCAACAATATTTCCATCAGAATCTGTAGTTATAGTAATTCTTGAATCCATACTGTCCCATTCATCACCATTAGGATCAACAACAATGTAATTTCCAATTTTTCCCATGGTTACAGATACAGGAATTGTGGTTATTGGTAACGGTTTGTCTGCACCCTCAACAACTGAAGGTTGGTCATCAACCATCTCCCATGTTGGAGTTTTTGATGTAAGTAAAGCAGCAGTTGCAGCATAGGAGCATGCATCAAAAAGATTTCCATCATAATCAATTGCCACAACATCTGCAAATACACCAACTACAGATTTGTCCTTTTCAATTACTAAATCAGAAACATCAACCATATGACTTTCTCGAATTCCCCTATCAACAACTCTTGCCAATTCAATAACAGGAGCTTGTGGCGGTCCAGTTTCAACAGTTGGATGTGAAAGTGGTAATAATTCAGCAGTGCACATAAACATACCTTTGTCACCCACATCTGGGAAAGGTTTGTCTGGTTGGATTTTTACTCCACATAAAACTTGGGTATCACCAAGGTAAACTCTTGCAGAACCATTTGCTTTAGGAATTGCGTTAATTTCAATGCAGATTTTTCTTGGCTCATCTAGTGTTCTTCCGTCAACTCTTTTTCCTTGTTCTAATAACTCAAGAATTTGTGCTCTTTTTAGTTCATCAATAACTGAAACACTTGTCATTTCTAATCTTTCCTATCTCCAAAGTATTTGTCATGAAGTGCTTTCTTTTGAAGTTCGTAAACAACTTCACATCCTTTAACTCCAACATCTACACATTTTTTGTATTCTTCTGGAGTTAAGACACCATCTAATTGTAATAATGTAATTTTCTTAAGACTTGGCATATATCCAACTGGCATGTCTGCTTGACCTGCTTGGTCTTCTTCATTGTTAACATCAAGAATAATTGTATCTGCAACTTTACCTGAAGCAATTGCTGCAACCATATCTCTCATTGGAATACCAGCATCAGCTAATGCAACAGATGCTGCAGTAAGGGCAGCACATCTAGTTCCACCATCAGCCTGTAAAACTTCAATAAATACATCAACTGCAGTTCTTGGGAATTTCTCCAACATTACTGCAGGTTCTAATGCTTCTTTGATTACTTTGGAAATTTCAATTTCTCTTCTTGAAGGTGCTGGTCTTTTTCTTTCACCAACTGAAAATGGTTCCATGTGATATCTAACTCTTAAAATTCCAGTGTCAGTATTTGACATGTGTTTTGGATGAACATCTCTTGGTCCAAATACGCCAACTAAAATTTTGTTATCGCCAAATTCAATGTAAGCAGAACCATCAGCGTTTTTTAATCCACCAGCTTTTATCATAATTCTACGTGGTTCGTCTATTTTACGTCCATCACAACGAATACCATTTTCGTCCAATAGAACCATGGTTGCATCTCGTCCACCCATTATGATTCATCCTTTCCATCTAACATATCTTTAATTAAATCAGTTAAATTAGCAATATGTGCTTTTTCATTAACCATTTCAACTGCCTTTTTAGCTTTTGAGAGCCCTTCTTCAGTCTCACAAGAAATAACAACCCAGCCATTTTGGCCAATTGTGATGGCAGCATTAGTTCCCATTTCAATCATTTGTATCATACTTCCTTTTTTACCAATCAAACGTGGAACTTTACTTGGAGAAATTTTTACTAAAATTCCGTCATCAATTTTACCTAAATCTCTATCAGATATTGTAATAAGAGGATCTCTAGTTCTATCAAAATTTGCAATTCTTGCAGCTACCAAGTCACCGGTTTTTAATTTACTTGAAAGTTCATCAGCATGAGTTGAAAAGTCTCTTCCAAAAACATCTTGAGCAGGTAAAAATCCAACATAACAAGAATTTACATCTAATTCCCAAGATAATGATGTATGAGAAATAACTTTACCAATTACAAGATCATTGATTTTAGGAATATATTTTCCAGTTAAAGGAATGACTTTAACAGAATCTTCATAAATTTCAGATATACCAACAGATGTGGCAATTATGTTATTTCCTTCTAAAACTACATTTTGTTCAGGTCTAAAAGGTCCACTAGTAATTACATCACCAGGAATAACATATTTTCTCTTATCTGCCATTATTTCATTACCTCTACAGTGGCAGAGCCCTTGGTAATAGAACCTAATCTGTCAATCACGTTTGGCCTTGCTGCTGCGGGTATTTCAAGTATTGCTTTTAGTGAACCATTATTTTGCCATTCTTCTTTTTTTAGCGAACCGACAGATTTCAAAACAGAATAAGATTGAGAGGCATATTGTGCAGGAATAGTGATCTCCAATTGGAGATTTTCAGATTTTAATGCAATGATTGAACGTAATTTTTCAACAATATCTTTAACCTGTTCTTCGACACTTTTTTGAGGCTCAATTGATACACGACCATCTTTCATTGCTTGTTCAATTCGTAGTGGAGGATGAGGTAAGTGAGTTTTTGGATCAACAAAAGTTTTAGCAATATATTCAACAATTTGTTTTCTTTTCTGATCCACCATTTTACGTCTCTGATCAGTAGTAAGATTTAGATCTCCTTTCTCAAACATTATTTGAGCAATCTCAGTTTTATCTTCAGTTTTGAATGCAGCAAGTAATTTTTCAGTAGATGGTTTAGTTCCTTTTCCAGAATCAGTATAGATTTCTTCAGAAACTAAAACTGAAGAAAGGTCCTTTTTCTTACCTAATTTGTAATCTAAAGCAGGATCTGGCTTTACCATTATTTCAAATTTTTCACCTTCAAAAGAGTATCTAACTACAGTGACATCAGCCATATCCTAGTACTATTACAATTTGGTATTTATCTATACGTAAAGCTAGCTAGATTTTTATGTGCACTTTGACGATTTTCATCAAGATTTGTCATCATTAGACGTTATTACAAAAGATTCTGAAAGGATAGCCTTAAAGCTAAAAGGAGTTCCATTACAATATGCAAATGCTCTAAGACGTGTTTGTTTAAACGGAGTTCCAGTTTTTGCAATTGATACAGTAGATATTATTGAAAACACATCTGTGTTACCTGATGAGGGTTTAGCTCACAGATTGGGTTTAATTCCATTAAAAACAGATTTGAGTAAATATAATGAATCAGATAAAATCCTACTAGTGTTAGATTCTGGGGAATCAGAGGAGACAAGATCTGTTTTGTCAGGAGAATTATCTTCTGAAGATGAGAGTGTAAAACCAGTATCTGAAAAAATTCCAATTGTTCAATTAGCCCCAGGTCAAAAAATCAAAATCGAATGCTATGCAAGACTAGGACGTGGTACAGAACATGCAAAATGGAATGCATCTAACATCTCTATGCTCACTGATACTGACAAAGATGATGAGAAAATACTCACCGTAGAGTCTACAGGAGCACTAAATCCAGAACAAATTGTTCTAGAAGGAGTACAAGAAGTTAGTCGAAGAGTTGTTGAATTCAAAGATATGATCAACAATATCGAAGAATAGTAGAAGCATAGACATTATATTTGGGTTTTAAGCCGGATTATTCACATGACTAATCAAGTTGTAATTCGTATGGCTAGCGATCTTAAGAAAGCATCAACCAAAAATGACGCTCCAATTTGGGGTAAATTAGCAGAATATGCTCTAAAACCATCGATTGCTAGAAGAGACATCAACCTCAATAGAATTAGTCAATTAACCAAAGATAACGATACAGTAGTTTTTCCAGGTAAAGTTTTAGGAACAGGAAATATTTCACACAAAATCACATTATGTTCATTTTCAATTTCAAATTCTGCAGCAGCCAAAGTTTTAGAAAATGGTGGAAAATTAATCTCACATGCAGATTTAATCAAACAAAATCCAACAGGTAAAGGAGTAGTACTACTTGGCTAATGGAAGATTAAACAGACCTGCTGGAAGAAATTCAAACACTTCCAAACAAGAAGTTGTCATTAGAACAGATAGACCAATTGTCGTTGATGCAACAAATCACATTGCAGGCAGATTAGCATCAAATGTCGCTAAATTGCTATTACAAGGTCAAAGAGTTACAGTAATCAATTGTGAAAAAATTATGATGAGTGGAACAAGATCAAATCAAATTCAAGAATATAGAGAATTTTTAGAAATTAACAGTATTATCAATTACAAACACGGACCTGTACACTATAGAAGACCAGATACAATTATTGCAAAAATGATTCGTCAAATGTTACCATTTGATAGAAAACCATCAGGTAAATTAGCATTCCAAAGATTAAGAACATACATCGGTGCACCTAACGATACAAAACCATTAGAGAAAACACAATTTGAAAAAGCATTAATCAAAAGAGCAGCTTCTAATTATACAACATTAGCAGAAATATGTAGAGTAATAGGATGGACAGAATAAGATGATTCCAAAAACTGAAATTTATTTTGCAACTAGAAAAACAGCCAGTGCTCACGTATACATTACAAAAGGTGTCGGTAAAGTTAGAATTAACAACGTTCCAGTAGAAATGATTCCACAAGAAACAGCCCGTGAAGTCATTTTAGCACCACTTGAAATTACAGGAGATTTGAGAGATAAAATTGATATTTCTGTAAGAGTTAGAGGCGGAGGTTTTATGGGACAAGCAAGTGCTGTTGCAACTGCAATTACCAGAGCATTAGTAGGCTGGACAAAATCCAAAAAAGAGCCTAAAGATCATCCTTTCCCAAAATCAACTAGAGAAGACCTCAGAAAAAGAATCACCGATTTTGATAAATATCTAGTTAGTGGAGATGCCAGACAAAAAGAACCAAAGAAATTTGGCGGACCTGGTGCAAGAAGAAGAAAACAGAAATCATACCGTTAGACTGTGAAAGCTGTAATTTTAGCTGGTGGTAAAGGCACCCGCGGAAAACCATACACAGAATATTTTCCAAAAGCAATGACACCAATTAATGGAAAACCTTTGATTGATTATGTTGTCAGATATCTAAAATCATTCAAATTCATTAAGGAAATTATTATCATTTCAGATTATACGGGTTTAGGAGGTCAAATCAAAAATTATTATGGAGATCAAAAAGGAATTAAATTCATCCAAGATTCACAAAGTGGAACAGGTGGAGATTTACTCCATATTCAAAAGGAGTTAAAAAATGAATCAGAATTTCTCTTGTGGTTTGTAGACAATTTATGTGCCTTAGACATTACAAAAATGAGAAAAACATTCAAAGAAAAAAATAGTTTGGCATGCATTGCAACTAGAACAAAGAGAAAAGAAGAAACAGGTTTTGCAGTAGTAGATGATGAAATAATTACAGAATTTAAAGAAAAACCAATAATGAAATTGCAATTATCAGAATGTTTAGGAATCTACATGTTAGGAAAAGAAATCATTGAGAGAATTAAAAAGAAAAAGAAGAAACAAGTGAATTTATCATTTGATATTTTACAAGAATTATCAAAAGAAGGCAAAGTTAGTGCTCACGATATAGAACAAAGGGAATGGATTGATGCAGAATCACCAATGATTTTAGAGAGAAACGAGAAATTAGTAACGAAAATCATAAAACAGATGGGACTGTAGAGTTCTTTTCGAATTCAGAGATTTTTTCTTCATGTTCAAGAGTTTGTGCAATGTCATCTAATCCCTCCAAGAGAATTTTTTTCTTGTGAGAATTGATTTCAAAAGGGATATTTTCTGAAGACGTTTTAATCACTTGGTTTTCTAAATTGACTTCAATTTGGTTAGTCTCATGTTGAAGTTTCTCCACTATTGCGGAATCTAATGTAATAGGAAGAATTCCATTTTTGAAACAATTGCTAAAAAAGATATCAGCAAAAGAAGATGAAATTATTACAGAAAATCCATAATCATCTAAAGCCCAAACAGCATGTTCTCTACTAGAACCGCAGCCAAAATTATCTCCTGCTACTAAAATTTTTGAGTTATCATATTTGGAATTATTTAAAACAAAATCAGATTTCAAATTTTCATTTTCATCGTATCGCCAATTAAAAAATAAGAATTTACCAAATCCAGACTTTTGAACTAATTTTAAAAATTGTTTTGGAATAATTTGATCAGTGTCTACATTGACTTTATCAAGAGGAGTTACAATGCTTTTTACATTATGAAAAGGTTCCATGTTAATTCAAATCCAATTTCCTTACATCAACAAAATGTCCATTAATAGCTGCTGCAGCTGCCATAACTGGACTTACTAAATGAGTTCTACCACCATTGCCTTGTCTGCCTTCAAAATTTCTGTTTGATGTACTAGCACATCTTTCACCAGGAGATAAAATATCAGGATTCATTCCTAAACACATACTGCAACCAGCCTCTCTCCATTCAAAATTGGCATCAATGAAAATTTTGTGGAGCCCCATCTCTTCAGCTTGTTTTTTTACCATTTGAGAACCTGGGACGACCATTGCACTAACATTTGATGCAACTTTTTGTCCTTGAATGACTTTTGATGCTTCAATAAGATCCTCTAGTCTTGCGTTAGTACAAGAACCAATAAACACTCTATCAATTTCAATATCTTCAATTAAAGTTCCAGATTCAAGTGCCATATACTCAAGAGCTTTTTCAGCACCTTTCTTTTGATTAGCATCACCATTAGAAAATTCATCAGGCGATGGAATGGATTCATTAACATCACAAGTCATTCCAGGATTTGTTCCCCAACTTACTTGTGGTGCAATATCATTAATGTCTAAAACAAATGTTTTATCAAAAGTGGCATCAGAATCAGTTTGAAGATTTACTTTCCAATTATCTACAAGAGAATCATAATTTTGTGGAGTATATTCTCTGTTTCGTAAGTAATCAAAAGTTTTTTGATCAGGTGCAATCAATCCTGCTCGAGCTCCTCCTTCAATAGACATATTACAAATAGTCATTCGTTGCTCCATAGAAAGATCAGTAATTCCTTCACCACGATACTCAATCACAGTTCCAGTTCCACCAGCAGTTCCAATGTTTTTGATAATTGATAAAATGATATCTTTTGCAGTTACTGCATGAGGGTTCTTTCTTTTTCCCTCAACTCTAACTTCAAATGTTTTTGGTTTTTCTAACCATAAAGTTTGAGATGCCAAAACATGCTCCACTTCACTTGTACCAATTCCCAATGCTAATGCACCAAAAGCACCATGTGTGGAAGTATGACTATCACCACAAACAATGGTAGAACCAGGTAAAGTTATGCCTAATTGAGGTCCAATTACATGTACAATTCCCTGATTTGGACTGTTAATGTCAAATAATTTAATTCCAAAATCCTTACAATTATTCTCAAGTGTTTTGATTTGAACTGCAGAAGTTTGGTCCAATATAGGTAAAGAACGATCACTGGTTGGAACATTATGATCCATTGTTGCAATTGTTAAATCAGGTCTTCTAACTTTCCTATCGTTCATACGTAACCCATCAAATGCTTGAGGAGAAGTTACTTCATGAACAAGATGTCTATCAATGTAAATCAAAGCAGGTTCATTTTGTTTTTCAACAACAATATGCGATTCCCAAATTTTTTCAAAAAGTGTTTTTCCCATTTTAATCCTGATCTGGTTTATACTTGAATAATCCACCTGCTGCAATTATTTTTCCAATAATTTCAGAAAAAGGTTTCATTTTGTATGTTTGATTTTTTGTAAGATTTTTTATTTCGTTTGTTGAAATATCAATGTTAATTTCGTCACCTTCAGAAATTCCATCATATGCATCTTGATCAATTTCAATAGGTAACAAAAATGCACCATCTACAGAATTTCTATAAAAAATTCTTGCAAAAGACAAAGCAAGTATTGCTTTAACTCCGGAATGAGATAATGCAATTGGAGCATGTTCACGAGATGAACCACATCCAAAATTCTTTCCAGATAAAATGAAATCACCTTCTTTTATTTTAGAATGAAAATCAGGATCTAATCCCTCCATTGCATGAGTTGCAAGTTCAGCATAATCATGCACTTTTAGATATTGACCAGGAATTATTACATCAGTATCGATGTTATCACGAGCATATTTTACAACGTTGCCTTTCATATCAAATCCCTTGGATCAGTAATTTTTCCAGTAACTGCAGAAGCTGCTGCCACCATTGGAGATGAAAGATATGTTTGTGATTCAACATGTCCCATTCTACCAGGGAAATTTCTGTTAGTTGTACTAATACAAATTTCATCTTTTGCTAACACACCCATATGAGCACCACAACAGGCACCACAAGTTGGAGGTCCAACAGTCACACCAGCATCTAAGAAAATTTTCAATAATCCATTTTCCATTGCACGTTGATAAATTGAGATTGCAGCAGGTAAAATTTCAGTTCTTATCTTTACTTTTCTTCCTTTGAGAACTTTTGCTGCAGCTTCCAAATCTTCATACTTTGCCCCAGTACAAGAACCAATGTAAGATTTATCCAATTCCACAGAAGGAGCTTCACTAACAACACATGTATTATCAGGTGAGAAAGGTTTGGCAATAATTGGCTCCATTTCTGAACTTTCAAACTCAAAAACTTTAGCATATTCTGCATCAGCATCACCATTAACTATATTGAAATTTGTTGCACCTTTTGAAGAAAGGTAATCAACAACTTTTTGATCAGGTTCTACAATTCCATTTTTTGCTCCTGCTTCAGTAGTCATATTACATAAAGTCAATCTACTTTCAACAGACATATCATCAATTCCACTTCCACCAAATTGCATTGTTCTGTATGCACCACCATCATTGCCAATTTCACCAATAATTTTTAGAATCAAATCTTTTGCCATTACATGGTCAGGTAGTTTTCCATTTAGTTTGAAGTAATAAGTTTCTGGAACCTTAAACCAAATATTTCCATTTAACAAAACATATGCAATGTCAGTATGTCCTAAACCAACTGCAAATGCTCCTAATGCTCCAGTAGTATTTGTATGAGAATCACCACCGACATAAACATCACCGGGCATTACCATTGCTTGTTCATGAGATAGGGTATGACAAATTCCATATTGACCCATTCCATATTTGAAATGTTTTTCAATACCATAATTTTTAGTGAAATTTGATAATTTTACAATATTTTCTGCAGACAATTTATCAGCTGATGGTACAAAATGATCTTCAGCTACCCAAACTTTTGTTGGATCCCACAATTTATCGACTGCAATTCCTTGTTTCTTTAATTTATCAAATACCTTGAGTACACCAGGTCCAGAAACATCATGCATCATTACTTTATCAACATCAGCAAATACTACGTCATCAGGTGCTACTGAGGACTTGCCTGAAGCACGTGCAAGGATCTTCTCAACTATATTCATGATTCAAAAAGCTCAGTCTTGGGATTAAAAGCTTTTCAGAACAATAAAAAAGAAATAGAATCTAACAGAATATGTGCAATTAACTGTTTTACCCCTACTGGCTGAAAGAATGGAAACGGAATTTGACGTTTTTGAAGAATTAGAAAATACTTTAGAAAAAAATAAAACAAAATTAGAGGATGGAGATGTCATAGTAATTTCTACCAAATATGTCTCAAATTCACAAGGAAGAATTGTAGATTTAGAGAAAATTAAAGCATCAGAATATGGAGAGAAAATTGCAAATGAATTTAATCTAAAACCAGGAATTGCAGAAGTCATCATTAGAGAATCAGATAAAATTTTTGGTGGAATTGGAGGATTTGTTATTACATCTGCAGATAATATAATGGCACCAAATGCAGGAATCGATAAATCAAATGCAAAAAAAGGTAAAGCAATACTATATCCAAAGGATCCTTATTTGATTGCTGAACAAATTCGAAGAAAAATTTTCCTTAAATTATTAATTCATGTGGGAATAATTTTAGTAGATAGTAGATTGATGCCAGCAAGAATTGGAACATCAGGAGTTGCAGTATCTTGTGCCGGAATTGAACCAGTATTGGACATGAGATCAAAAAAAGATTTGGATGGGAATCCATTAAAAGTAACATTTCAAGCAGTGGTGGACAATCTTGCAACTATTGCAAATCACAAGATGGGAGAAGGAGGAGAATCAAAACCATTTGCAATTGTTAGAAACTCAGGTGCAAAACTTACAGATAGAAAAATCAATTCCTCAGAAATGGCAATTGCTCCAGAACAATGTGTGTATGTAAGAGGCCTTTCTAAACCACCTAAAAACTAGGGGTACAAGAGAAGTTTTTTTAAATATAGGAATTAGAGAGAGAAAATATGGAATATTTGACAACATATCCAAAAACAGTCTCATTTATCGATGGGATAAAGCACAAAATCCACGTAGACAAGACAGAAGGAGTGGAGCAACTACACATTGTTGTCAAAAAAAGTTTTGAAGAATTAACAAAAATTTTCAGAGAAGAAGGATTTACAAAAGTAAAACTAGAACATAAACAACCAGACCAAATCGGTAGTGGCCTAAATTTGAAATTAAAAAAACCATGGGAAATGCATGTTAGAATGGTAGATTTGGAAGATGGAAAAATTGGAATTCATGCAGAAGTTGAAGTATCAAGAGATTATCTTCAACATTTGTTTTCGCAAAGAACCCCTGTAGTTTATGAAGTTGAAGAAATTTTGAAAAAGTATCAAGTTGATTACAACATTTGGCATGATAAAATTAAGAAAAATATTACAACAGTAGTTGACAACTATAAAGTAAAACTTGCAACTCCAGGAATTCCAGTATTTGCATGGAAACCAATGTTATTTGTTATTGCAACAGTAGCTGCATTTTACGGTTGGAAATTTTTCAATACTATTTGGTAAAAATTAAAAATTATCTAAACACCGAGTGTTTCTTCTTTAGTTAATTCAAGAAATACTTTATCCCCAACTGAAAGACCCATCTCTTTGTATTCATGCATTTCAAGTTTTAATTGGGTGATACCAGATTGCATCCCCATACCACCAGCACCAGACATCATTTTGTTTAAGTCCTTCATCATATCATTCATGTTTGAGAATCCCATAACCTTTGGTGAGCCAAATGGAGATGGAGGGTTTTGATTGCCTTCTTTAAGATCTTTGAGTGAAGATAATGAAAGTACGACATATGGTGCCCCATCAGGAGCAGAATCAATACTTTTTACGACAAATTCTTTCTTCATAGATATCATAGCAAGTTTATCTATATAATTTTAATATTTTGAGCCAATTTCACAAAAATTGAAGCTTTAATTACAAATTTGAACAGAATCAATTATTGTCCGAACCGCTAAAAACAAAATTAACTTACTATGGAATTTCGCCTTGGGAAATAGAAGTACTATATGGATTTCTAAATTCTAGATTTACGATAGTACAAGAAGAAATAGAAAATAATGATGAAAATTTTGTTAGTTATCTAAATATCGATATTCCCTTAGAATTTAATGAAGCATTCTTCAAATGGTTTGATTTTAAGCGATGGGAAAAAGTAAAAGATGTTTTAAAAGAATACAAACGTAGACGTGGAAGTCGTAATGCATTAAAAATTAAAATTAATTTTGAAGGAAATAGAAAAATTGTATTTATTGTTGATGTAGTAGAAAGTCAGTGGTTTAACAACGCAATAGAGAAAATGGATTTTGTGATTGAACTTTTACCCCATCATCTTGATCCTGAAAAAATTCCAAAAGGGATTAGAGAAATCAATTACAAATTTGATATAGAATCAGTTCGATGGAGATTAGACAAAGCAATAGCAAAAGAAAAAGAATATTCTTTCAGAGGAGATGTCTGGAAAGAAATTAAAAAAGAAATTGATCAGTAAGTGTTTCTAAACATTCAAAGAATCAAGAATTTTTGAAATATCAGTATTGGGTAATCCAGAATTAGATATGATCTGTTTTGCTGGTGGATTTTCAAGATAGTTAGGGATTTTATCTGTCAATCTAGTACTAAATGGTGAAACTAATTCATTTTGATAGAAAACACCGGTAGGAATTTTATCTCCCCATTCAAGAGATTTCACCAAAGCTTGAGATAGTTTTTCATTAACCTCAACTTCACCAGCATAATTTACAGTTGGATCAAATTTTGTATCTTCAAGTTTGTAAATTCTAGAATGACGTTCCATTGATTCTTTTGCTTGATCAACTCCAGCATACCAATCTCTTGTGTTAACATCATTGTATGTAGGACATGGTTGTAATACATCAAGAAATGAAAGACCTTTGTGTTTAACGGCTTTAATGATTAAATCCTTGAGATGTCTTACATCGTAAGAATATCCACGTGCAACAAATGTGAAACCACTAGCTACTGCCAATCCAATTGGATTCACGTTAGAATTAGTGTTTGGAGAAGGAAGTGATTTTGTTTGTTCACCAAGTTTTAGTGTAGGTGATGCTTGTCCTTTTGTTAGTCCATAAACACCATTATCAAAAATTATGTAAGTCATATCGATATTACGTCTACCAGCTGCAACAAAGTGTCCTGCACCAATTCCTAATCCATCACCATCACCACCAACAGCAACAACAGTCATGTCTGGATTTGCAAGTTTACCCCCTTGAGCAAAAGTTAGTACTCTACCGTGCAACGTATGAACACCATACGTGTTGATAAAATGAGATGTTTTTCCAGAACAACCAATTCCTGAAAAAATAGTTGCTTTGTCGCGTTCTATTCCCATTTCAGCTAATGCCATTTGTAATGCATTAACAATTCCAAAATCACCACATCCAGGACACCAATCATTATGCACATCAGTCTTGTAATCAGCTAGTTTAAGCGCCATGACTAAGAACCTCCCTTTTTGAAGCTTTATTCTCTACAATTTTCTTTAGAGAGTCATAGAGCTCAGTACTTGTTATTCCTCTTCCAGTATATTTCAAAATATGATAATCAATATCTCTAGTAATATTTTGCTTGAAAATTTTTCCTAATTGTCCAGAATGATTTGCTTCGATGTCAATCAATACTTTAGCATCCTTGATTAAAGATTTAACGTATTCGGTAGGAAAAGGATTTAACAATTTAATTTGTACAAATCCAATGTCTATACCTTCTTTTTTTAACATTGCTTGTGCATCAAGAATAGGACCCTTTGTGGAGCCCCAAGAAATTATTGTGTAATCATGAACCTCAAATGGAATAGCTTGTTCATCTACAGGAATTGTTTCTAACGCCAAATCTAATCTAGACATTCTCTTATCCATCATCTTTATACGAACTTGAGGGTCTTCTGTGATATGTCCATATTCATCAGATTCATCACCAGTATTCCAAAATACACCATTATCCATTCCTAATTTAGAACGTGGTGAAATTCCATCATCAGTTAATGCAAATCGTTTGTATTCACCTTCAACTTTATCCAATAATTTACCACGATCAATTGAAATTTTCTTTGGATTAAATTTTTTACAAGTAACTACAGAACTTGACAAAAATTTATCCATCATGTGAATTACAGGAATTTGATATTTGTCAGCATAATTAAAACAGTTCCCGGTATCATAGAAACTCTCTTCAATATCACCTGAAGCATAAACAATTTTTGGAAAATCACCACATCCTGCAAATACTGTAAAAAGTAAATCATCTTGACCATGGCGAGTCGGAAGTCCAGTAGAAGGCCCACTTCTTTGATACAGCGTAATTACAACAGCAACTTCATTAATTCCAGCCCAACCTAGAGCCTCAGTCATTAATGCAAATCCAGGACCAGAAGTGGATGTTGATGAACGGGTTCCAGTAAGGGCAGATCCAATCATCATACCTATAGCAGATATTTCATCTTCAGTTTGAACTACAATTGTAGAGCCAGGTCTATCATTTTCAATTTCTAAAATTTCATTAGATTCCAAATAAACACTTTCATCAGATGCAGGGGTAATTGGATAATATGATTGGAATCTGCAACCACATACCATTTTACCAAGTGAACATCCAAAATGACCTTGAACTAAAATTGTGTCAGATTGTTTTTGTGTTCCAGTTAAACTGTGATTAAAATTTTCAAAGTTTTTTGATGCATAATTATAAGAGAAACTTGCAGCTTGTTGATTAATCTCTGCAATTTTTGGTTTCTTTGAAAATATATCATCAATTGAATTAACTAAGGAATCAGATGGCATTTGAATTAAACCTAAAGATAATGATACTCCAATTACATTATACATTCTTACTAAACCACGTAATCGAGGATTATCAACCTCTTCAGAAAGAGTTTCAAGTAAAGTTTTGAAAGATACAGGGTAAAGTTTTACACCTTTTTCTTTTGCGACTTCTAACACTCCTGCAATAGTGAACGGTTTATTTTTTGATTCAAGTAAAGTGTGTAATCTTTCTTTGAATGGTCCATCCAAAGTTCGGACTCTATCAGTATCAGTATTTTCTAATTCAGAATCATAGATTATTCCACCATTTGAAGAAATTTCATCAAAATGACGGAAAATTGTTTCAGCATCAAATGAAACCATCAAATTAACATCGTTAACATTAGAATGAATTTTTTCATCAGAAATTCTAACGGTAAAATAACTATGTTCTCCTTTGATATTTGAATAAAATTCTCTTTTACCAAATATTTGATATCCCATTTGTGCACAAACTTTAGAAAAAATATTTGCACCAGACTCTACTCCACTCCCTTGGGGTCCACCAATTAACCAAGTAAAATCAGTACTCATAAGAATTCACAACCTTTTTTCAAATAATAACCACATGGTAAGCAATTATTCAATTATCCACCTGTAGCTGCATCAAATAATGCACATTCACATTTATCACGTTCACCACAATAAGGGCATACACATACACATTTTTCAATAAAATTGCCACAATCCACACAAATAGCAAATTCTTCTTCTTCTTCAATTTTAGAAGACATGATCAAGATAGAAGGAAATCGTATAAATGGTTTAACATAAATCTGAAGACTATTGAAAGAAAAAATATTTCTTACAAGAACATTACATGATTTTGCAATTAAAGAGTTAAAAAAGAATTTTCAAGTTGAGATCCATAAAGGAAAAATACCCATACCTCAAAGCACATTAAAATCTAAAATAAAAAATGTAGATGGCCTAATTTGTTTTCCATATGATAAAATTGATAAAAAGATAATTGAAACAGCAGAAAATCTCAAAGTCATTAGTACATACAGTGTTGGATACGATCATATTGATACACAATTTGCAAAAGAAAAAAAGATCAGAGTGGGATATACTCCAGAAGTTTTAACAGATGCAACTGCAGACTTAGCATTTGGATTATTAATTGATTCATTAAGAAGAATTTCAGAAGGAGACAGATTAATTAGAAAAGGGAAATGGAAGCAAATCTACGGAGCATATGATTACGTAGGATTAGATCTTCAAGAAAAAACATTAGGCATAATTGGTTTAGGTAGAATCGGGAAAGCCCTTGCAAAAAGAGCAAAGGCATTCAATATGAAAATAATATACCATAATAGAAAACAGATTACCAAAGGTCAAGAGAGAAAATTAGGAGTAAAATATGCTACATTTGATAAATTAATTACTCAAAGTGACATCATTTCTATTCATGTTCCACATACAAAAGAAACTAACGGGATGTTTAATATGAAAATTTTTAAAAAAATGAAAAACGATTCATTTTTGATCAATACCTCACGCGGTAAAGTTGTAAATGAAAAGGATCTTACACTTGCATTAAAACAAAAAACTATTGCCGGCGCAGGATTAGATGTATTTGAAATTGAACCAATTAGAAAAAATCATCCATTTATCAAATTAGAAAATATAGTGTTAGCACCACATGTAGGAAGTTCTACAAAAGAAACTAGAGGTAAAATGGCAGAAATTACTGTAAAAAATTTAATTCTAGGAATAAATGGTAAAAAACCAATCTATTCAATAGGATATTGATAATTACGCGTAACTAGAATCACGTCAAAATGTTGAGTTTTTATATTGAAATTACCATGTAGAGACAAGTTGAAAAAATTCAAACACACTAACGAAGAATTAGAATTAGCAAAAATACAAACTGAAAAAGAGAAAAAGAAAAAAGAATCAGAAGATTGATACTTTTTTGCTTGTCTTTTTCAGACAAGATTTTTTTTTAAAATTTAATTTTTGAAGAATATTTGTCATGTAATGAATCATAGAGATTTTTTCTTTCAGGAATTAAATTTTTGGACTCATCATACATCTTTGTAAAAAATGCAGCCAAAACACGGTCATTGTGATCATCAAAAAATCTTATACTAAAACTAATTTTTTCAGGTCGTTGTTCTTGAATAAATTCTGCAGATTTTATGATTTCAGAATTGATGTGCATGTGGCCTGGTCCATCATTATCTCCAATTGTAATCCATTTCTCTTTTTGACGTATAGGAAGAGAATTACTACGAATTTCGCAAGTTGCACCACTATTTTTTGTAATTAATAAAACATCATCAACATTGACAATGTCAGATAAGAGTTCAAAAAGCAATAAATTTACACCTAAAACAAATTATTATAAGATTTTCATTTCAATTAGATTTTTTTCAAATCAATCTGAACAAGATCATCAGCATCACCATGAATGCAATCAGTTCCTACTGATTTAACAGGAGTGAAACTAATTTTACCACTGTGCATTTTTCCTTCATTTTGTAAAATTGTAAGTTTACCTGAAACAATATGTCTATGTTTTTGACAAGTTAAACCAAACATGTATTCATCTTTTCCATCAACAATGGATACAATGAATTGAGGTGGATTAACACATTGTTTTCCTTCTTCTGAAACAGAGCATTTATCAGGCATCATAATAAAATTCAAAAGAATATTAGATATTAATCTTCATAGATGTAATTTAATATCAATTATTAGTGAATAAAACAAGTTGAAAGATAATTTTGATTTAGTAATTATCGGGGGCGGTATTTTAGGAACTTCGATTTCATATTTTCTATCATTTCTAAATGAATCAAAAAGAATTGGAGTAATAGAACAAGAAAATAATGTTGCACATCATACAAGTGGTAGAAATACTGGAAAAGTTCATGCACCTTATCTATACAATCCTGAAAAAAAGAAACTATTTGCAAATGCAGCATTTCATGGATATGAAATGTGGAAACAATATTCGAAACAACAAAATTTACCATTTAAAGAAGACGGAGTTATTGAAGTTGCACTAGATCAAAAAGGTATCAAAGTTCTTGAAAAATATCTTAAGTGGGGAAAACAAAATGGATTACAAGAAAAAGATATTGAGTTAATAGAAAAAACGGAATTAAAAAAAATTGAACCTGAAATAAAATGTGAAGCAGCTCTATACGCACATAGAGATGGTTCAACAGATTATTCTACACTAACAAATGCAATTATGAGAGATAGTAAAAAAAATGGAATTAATTTTCTGTTTAACAACAAAACAAATGAAATTAAAAAAAATAAAGACAAATGGGAAATAACAATTAATGGAAATCATAAAATTTATGCTGATTTTTTGATTAATGCTGCCGGAGGTCAAGCAATTGATATTGCACATAATATTGGAATTGCAAAAAACCTTACAGACGTACATTTTAGAGGCGAATATTGGAAAACACCAAAAAAATATCATAATTTAACAAAAACTAGTGTTTATTCAGTTCCAGAATTTCCAGATTATCCATTTTTAGATCCTCACTGGATAGTTAGAGTAGATGGAAGTTGTGAGATTGGTCCAAATGCAGTTCCTGTTTTCAGTCCTTATGGATATGATGCTGCAGAAAACATCAAAGAATTCATACCAAAAGTATTGGAAATGATTAATTCAGGTGCAAGAAAAATAATCTTTGACAAAGATTTTCAAGAATTAGCTTTTAGTGAAATACAATCCTCAATGTCAAAATCAGTAATGGTTGAAAGAGTTAAAAAATTCCTTCCAAACATTAACCCAAAAGAAATTACGGAAAAAGGTACAGCAGGAATTAGATCATCTGTGATTGATGAAAACGGTAAATTTGTTCCAGATGTAATTTTACTAGAAGAAAACTCATCATTTCATATTTTAAATTATAATTCTCCAGGTGCAACAGGAGCACTACCATTTTCAGTACATGTGATAAATCAATTACATCAAAAAGGATTATTTGAAAATGATGATATCAACTTACAATGTGGTCCTTGGAAATTTAATGAAATTGTTGAGAAACTAGAGAAATAAAATGGCGCCGAGAGAGAGATTTGAACTCTCGTTCCCTTGCGAGAACGCGCTTTATGGTTAAACAATTTCCAGGCGCGCGCCCTACCAGGCTAGGCGACCTCGGCAGAAGTCTTGCGACAATTCTATTTCATAAAATGTGATTATAAATTATGTTATTATTAATAAGAAAAATTACTTCCAAATTGTTATGGTGGTTGATTTTTCTACAATATTTCCATCTATATCCAATCCTTTAGCAGATATTTTGTAGACTCCCTCTAATGCAGTATCACCATCATTTTTTATTTGATCCCATGAGAGAGTAACTTCATCTCTAGGATCAAGAGTTGAAATCACTTGAGCAGACATTGGAGAATACATCAATATTCCAGCTAATCCAGTAATTTTCAACCCATAAGATGAATCAGAAAAAGTTAATTCATTAGTTCCAGAGTTCACTATCCGAATCTGAATTAATTCGTCTTGCTTAAAATCAAATTTTTCTGTAACAATAGAAAGAGAAGAACCTTCAACATATTCCAATTGAGAGGTATTTTTAAAATCAATTAAATAAGTTCCAAAAGCAAATGCAGATACCACACCAACACCAATGAAAATAACAAGACTTTTAGCTAGCAATTCTTTGAAAATAAATTCAGTATGTTTTAATCTTTTGGAGCAGTTGGTTTTGTTCTCCATTTTTTAGGATAAGTGTTAGGAGCCATGATGATTCTTTTGGTAACAAATGCATATCCTTTTGTTGCATCACGAATTTGTTCTTCATCCATTGTTGATTCAGCTAATGCAACTGCTTCACCTTTTTGCGTATAGATTCCAACAATATCACCTTCTCTCAAATGTGGAGAAATTTTCAAAATTCCAGGTATTGCAAGTTGAGCACCATGGCACATTGCATCAACAGCTGAATCACGAATTACTACAGATTTTAATTCGCTTAATGCAAGTTCAACTGGCTTTATGATTGCCATTAATTTAGAATCATCTTTTTTTTCTTCCCAAACAGCAAATGCATCAGCAAGTTCATGTAAAGTAACTAATCCATCTTTTTCATGAAATTGGTCTACACGACTACGTCTTAGTTCAATCATAGTTGCTCCAGGACCTAAAACTTCACCAATATCATAGTATAATTTTCGAATATAGGTTCCAGCTTCACATAAAATTCTAGTTAAAACTAATCTTTCTTTTTGTTCAATTAATTCTAATTCATAAATTGTTCTAGTTCTTGTTTGTCTAACAACAGCAGAACGTTGGGGTGGTTTTTGAAAAATTTCGCCAGTAAACATTTCAATAATTTCAGATAACTTTTCTTTAGAAGGCAATGAATGAACTCTACCTAATGCATGGTACTCTTTAGGTCCATAAAGTAAAACTCCTAACGCTTTTGTTGCTTCACCTAATCCAAGTGGCAATACTCCAGAAACTTGTGGATCTAGTGTTCCACTATGTCCTATTTTGTCAATTTTCAAAATGCGTTTAGTCCATGCAACTGTTTCATGACTTGTTGGACCTGGTGGTTTATCTAAAAGAATGATTCCATTATCTAATAATTGCTCAATTGTTCGTTTATCATAGTAAGTACCATGAGATTCATCAGTAATGTCTTGATCAATTTCAATTAAATTTTCAAGTTGTTTTAGAGTCATAGTAATTTTCTCACAGTTTCAGTAGTCACATCAATGACTTGATTTGCAGATAAATTATCAGTATTAATAATTACATCAAACACAGCTTTATCATCACCAAAGCTGAATCCATATAGTTTTTTGTAAAGCGCTTTATTTTTATCAAAACGAGATTTTGTTATTTCATATGCATTTTCTGAACTCATATTGTCTCTGGTTTGCATTCTTTTAGTACTACTTGCATGAGAACCCTCTAACCAAATTTTTATTCCATCCTCAATTAGCCATGGTAACGTATAACTTGTAATCACCATTCCACCTTGTTTAAATAAATCAGTCAATTTTTTATCTAAATTTTTATCAAATTCAGAATTCTGTTCACGTTGATTTAGAAATTTGAGTCCTTCTTTAGTATCCCACCAATCATCACCATCAGAATCAAATCCTTGTTCTTTTGCCATTTCTTTTAGAACGTCTCCACCACTAAGGTATTGTAAATTAAATTCTTTAGCTAATCCTTTAGCAACAGTTGTTTTTCCGACTGCAGGAGGGCCAGATATTACGATAGATTTTGTCAACCTAGATCCATTGATGTTTTAGTGATTCTCATAATGATTCCACTAAATGCAATAGAAGAAAGGAAGTACCAGGCCCAAAGCATTAGGTGGTTTTCTTTACCAAAACAAATGTGTGTTGCATCCAAAGCTTGTTCTGCAGTACAAGTTAATTGGAACATATCTCCAGGTATCACATTAAGTGGTATAGGAGAAATTGCTACAGTGTATGTGAATAGTTGTGGCAATACAAGATAGAAAATTAGAATTAATGGAACAAAAGTAATCATCATAGGTCGCATATTCATTTGCATCATCTCCATAGACATTTTGTTCATGTAGGAAGATTTTTTGTTTAGTTCAGCTGATCTTGCAGTATCTTTAGATCTCATTGCAGCCATTCTTTCTTTTTGCCAAGATCTTGTTTCTTTCATAATTCTTTTTAATTTAGTTTGATCAACCATTTTTCTTCTCACTGCAGAGTTGAAAATATTTAGCAAAATACCAAATCCAGATACAGCAAACATGGATATGATTAGACCTTTGATTATTGGATCATCACTGCCAAGAGCCATTCTTTCACCACCTAGAAAATCAGGTAGTTGTAAAAATGCTGAGTCAATAAAGAGTAGAATAAAGTTGAAATCCATTTTTTACAGTCCTATTGCCTTAATTATTTTATCAGCTGCTTCTTCAATCTTTCCCTCACCATTAAGAACATGTCTGACTGGGGAGCCTGTAATTACAGCACATGCAGAAATCATACCAGTTTGATAATCAAGCTCCTTCTTAATGTTAGCTAGTGTGATTTTATCTCGATTTCTAGTGTCATCTTTCATCCTTCTATTGTAGATTTCTTCAGGTTTTGCTGCAACTGAGACAAAGTTACTGGGTCGGATAATTTTCAAAACATGTTCAGGCAATCCAGGATAATATCCTTCAGGTGAACTAATGAATGCATGTGTATCAATAATTACGACTTCTTCATCATGTGTAGCAATTTTTTCTGCAGCAATTTTTTGCAGACGTTGTTGTTCTATTACAGATAATTTTCTTAAATCATCTCTATTTTGTAATCCATTTTCTTTAGCGACATCAAACATTAAAGTACCATAATTAATTACAATGACATTTTTCTTGTGATCCTTTAAGATATCAACCATTGTTGTTAACAAAGTACTTTTCCCAACACCTGGGATTCCAACCATGAGAATTTTTTTATTTTCTACCAAGTATAGCACCCAACCGTGGCATAACAACTTCTACTTGTTCTCTAACTAATTGTGTGTAATAATTAATGAGAATATCTACCATAAGTAAGATTCCAATTCCAGATCCAAATACACCAAGAACATCTGATACTCCTGCCAAAAGTCCTAAAATCATAGAACCAATAATTGTAACAGATGGAATGTATTTGTTCAATAATGCCTCAACAGGCTTGTTTGATCTTCTAAATCCAGGAATTTGTACATCTGCATCAAGTAAGTTTTGAGCTGCACTCTTTGGAGATAATCCACCAAGTTCAACCCACAATCTACCAAATACAACTACAATTCCAATCATAAACAAAACATATCCTACAGCTCTCATAGGATCAAGTGCTGCAACATCCAAACCGCGAGGTGGTGTCATATAGTAAATGAATCCACCAACAGGAGTAGAAGGACTTGTAGGATCAAATTGAGCTATAAAGTTTACAAAGAAATTATTGTTACGTGGATTAAATTGAGACCAAATCATTTGGAATACAAACACAGCATTTGCAGTTAATGCAGATGCTAAAATGACTGGAATATTAGATACATACATCAATTTGATAGGATAAACAGCCTGAAATCCTCTATATTTTGTAGAGACGATTGGAATTTCAATTTTCATACCTTGTGTAAATACAAGTATCAGCAAAATTCCTGCTGTCAGGAACAGTCCAAAGATACTAGGCAGTTGATTTGAACGGAATAATACATTTCCAATATCACCATTTCCAGTTAAGGATTCTACAAGATACGGAATAATACCAATCATACCACCATCACCAGCAGGTAATGGACTAAACATACTCCAAAGAATTTGTTGAGCTACACCTGCCATAATGAATAAACTAATTCCACTACCAAGTCCCCAACCCTTTTGGATTAATTCGTCTAAGAACATGATAATGATAGACGCGGCCATCAGCTGCCCTATAATCACATACAGGACATACGGCTCAGTTGCTGCACCGCCATATACTGCTGCGGCATAAACAATAGACTCAACTACAATTACAATGTAAGTTACAATTTTTGTTGCAGTTTGGAAAATTCCTCTTTCTTCAGGTTTTTTGAAATCAAATTTGAGGATATCAGAACCTCTCAACAATTGCATCAAGAGTCCAGAAGTTACAATCGGTCCAATTCCCAATTCAACTAAAGTACCTTGTTGGGATGCAAAAATAACTCTAGCAAAAGCTAGAAAATCAAATTCAGGAGTTGTTGCTCCAAATAATGGAGTTTGTCCCATTACCATGTAGATAAGTAATGCAACACCACACCAAAGTAATCTAGTTGGTAATGGAATTTTCTTTTTAGGTTTTGGAACTTGTGGTAAATATGGCTCTGCTTTGAAAACTACTTTTCTAATAATTGAAGTTAGAGTACCTTCAGCCATTCTCAGTTAACACCTAAGCCTCTTCAGGTTTTTCATCTGTTGAAGATTGAACAATTTCGCCACCAACAGCTTTTAGTTTTTCTTCAGCTGATGCAGTAAAATTTTCTATTTTTACAGAGTATGCATTGGAAATGTTTCCACCACCAAGAAGTTTATCATATCCTGCACTTTCAAGGTCTACGATTTTCTTTCCACCTTCTTCTTTACCAAATTTATTGAATAAATCATCTAAATCTCTAACACTAGCCCATTTTCTTGTGATGTTTGGATGAGGAGGACTAGTTGATTCGTGTCCATAATGATCTGGCTCATCTTTTAGTAAACTACTGTAATGATGTTTTTGGAAACCAGTAACTCCAAGACCACCTTTATGACCACTTGCACGGTGTTGACCTACTTGGCCCCATCCCATGTGTCTGCCACCTCTTAGTCTTCGAGTTTTTCGTAATCTAGTTGCCATCTTAAATCATTCTCCTAACTATAGTATCAAGTTCTTTGTTAGAACCAAGAATACCTTTTTGTCCATATAGTTTCTTGGTACTTCTCTTAAATCCATGAACTGGTGGTGCTAAAGCAAACCAAGGTTTTAGTGGTTTTAATTTTGATAATGATGTTTTTCCATCAGCTAAAGCGGCTCCAAGTTCTGCAGCATTTGCAAATCCTAGTTCTTTAAGATCTTCATCAGTAATTTTTTGATAACCACCTTTTCTGGCTTTCTTTTCAACTAATTCTTGTGCTAAAGTTGCATCAAGTTCAATCCATGAAACATAATGTTGTACCTTTCTTAACATTCCCAAAGTATTGTCTTTTGCAGGTAAAATTGTAGCACGATATTTTTTATCTAATTTTAATAAAGTCATTGTATGAGTGGCCCAATAGGGACAATCTGCTTGACCCTTAATTCTTACAACAAGATATGCATTTGCCATTTTATTATCCTTGACTGAATGTCTGTCTTAGACAATCCAGTACTGCTTTTGATGTTGAATTCATTGTAGGAGTTGAACCTTTTGCGGTGGTCCATGCATCCTTTAATCCTGCTAATTCTAATAATCTCTTAATTTTTCCACCTGCAACTAAACCTAATCCACGAGGTGCAGGAATGATTTCAATAGTTACACTTCCACCTTTTCCCTTTACTTTGAATGGAACAGAATGTTTTTGATCACATTTACATTCCCAACTACCACATCCCATTTTGATTGGGTTGATGTTTAAGTAAGCTTGACTAGTTGCTTTTTCAATTGCAATTCTCATTTGTTTTGATTTACCTTGACCAATTCCCAAGTATCCATTTTCATTACCTGCTGCAACAATTGCTTTGAATCTTGTTGATTGACCATTAGATGTCATTTTTTGAATAATTCCAACATCAACGACTTCACTTTTCAAATCAGGTAATAATTTTTTAATAATTCCAGATTCTTGAATTCTTAATCCAGCTTCTAAAATTTCTTCAACAGAAGTAATTTCTCCAGCTGCAACTTTTTGTCCTAAGATAGTTTTTGGTACCCAAACTTCTTCTTCTGGTTCTCTTCGTGGTCTTCTAGGTTTGGATGCTTCTGTTCCAGGTGGACCTCTTCCATATACTGGTGGACCTCTTCCTCTTCCACCTTGTCCTGGTTTAGATTGTCCTGGTTTAGATTGTCCTGGTTTAGATTGTCCTGGTTTAGATTGTGTTGCTTGACTCATATCTATTTGACCTCACTATCTATTGTAGATTTAATTTTAGAAATTTCATTTTTTACAGTTAAGTGTTCACCATTAATTCTTTCATCTGCAGGAAAAGTTTCTGAGTCAGCTGGAACTTCAAGACCGGCATCAATTACTCCTTTCAAAGCTGCGGCCATTCTTTGTGTATAACGTTTAGTGCCAGTGTACAAAATTGCATCCTTTGCTCCTTTACCTAATGCTTTCTTACCTGCCAAATAGCCAGTAAGATATGCTGCAGAGATGCTTTTTCTAGATCCTTTCCATCCTTTTTCAAGTAAATATCTAGAATGTGCTGATGCAACAACTGTATCTCCAGTCATTCCAGGTTTAAGGACTTGAACTTGTGTATTCTCATTTGAAATATTTACAGTAATGAAATCACGTTTACCCATCAACATGGTTCCACGTTTACGATAATTGGTCTTTTCCTCTCTAAGTCTTCTCAATATTTTTGAATAGGCCATCTACAGGATCTGACTTTGAAACTGCTATTATATACGTTAAGCGTGAAGCAGTGCTGAAAGCAGTGCTTTTTGAGAATGAAGTCTATTTTCTGCCTCATCCCAGACCACTGATTGAGGTCCATCAATTACTGATGCCGTAACTTCTTGTTCACGTTTTGCAGGAAGACAATGTAAGAAGATCGCATTTTTCTTTGCTAGATCCATGATTTTGTCATTAATTTGGTATTTTGGAAGGAATTTTTTGATTCTTTTGGGATCATCATTATGAATTGAAGAATAAGTATCTGTTACCACAACATCAGCATTTTCAGCAGCTTTTTTTGGATCGGTTGTTAATTCAATATCAGTCAAATTTTGAGAAACTCGGACAGTGGATTTGTTTGGTTGGAATCCTTTAGGTGTTGCAATAGACATTTTGACTCCAGATAAAGCAGCACCATAAATCATAGAATTACACACATTGTTTCCATCTCCAATCCAAGCAATTTTCAATCCTTTGAAAGATTTTTTCTTTTCTTTAATGGTCATAAAATCTGCCAAGATTTGACAAGGATGAAATGAATCAGATAAGCCATTAATTACAGGGACATTTGCATGTTCAGATAATTTATCAAGTAAAGAATGATCATAAACACGTGCCATTATACAATCAGTGTAACGAGAAAGAGTTTTTGCAGTATCTTCAACAGACTCACCACGAGATAACTGGGTATCATTTGATGATAAATTAATTGCATGACCTCCTAATTGATACATTCCAGTTTCAAAACTTACACGTGTTCGAGTTGATGGTTTTTGAAAAATCATAGTTAGTGTTTTATTTTTTAGTACAGGTTTGTTTCCACCTTTTTTCAATTCTTTTTTTAATTTAATAGAATGATCAATTAATCCCAAAAATTCTTTTGGAGTTAATTCTGCTAAAGTTAGTAAATTTTTTGTTTTAATTTTCATTTTTTAAACCGTCCAAATAATCCTCGTTTCTTTTTAGGTTCTTCTTCTTTATCTTGTTTATGTATATCTTCATCGTTAGATGAAATTACGTTTGATTCTCCAGGTTTAGGTTTACCATCTTTAATCCATTTACGGATTGTGTTTCCCAGTTTGATAGCTTCAGCATCAGATTCTGGTGGAGGGATATCAAATAGTTCAGAGTATTTTGTAATCTCATCATCTGTGATTCCATAAAATGGATCATCAGAATCAGGTTCAGGTTCAGGTTCAGGTTCAGGTTCAGGTTCAGGTTCAGGTTCAGGTT
>ERZ802819.217-NODE-217-length-38877-cov-12.3792_pt1 | contig 38877 bp, 45 predicted proteins | sample MGYA00345647_ERZ802819 | MGnify/ENA primary metagenome ERZ802819 (study PRJEB30503, sample SAMEA104212355) | marine metagenome | biome: Westerlies Biome; feature: [SRF] surface water layer (ENVO:00010504) within the epipelagic zone...; material: water...
AAAAAAAGGCAGAACTAAATTTACAAATCCTATAGTTGCATACCATAACCAGTTTTCTCCAAATGCCTCTATAGAAATTTTTCTAATCCAGCAGTAAATAAGCATTACGATTGCAGCAAAAAAAATTCTACCAAAAGCAAGAGCCATTGGGGTATAACTTTCTGAGGCGATTTTAATATTAAAGAAGGCGCTGCCCCATATACCAGCTAATACAAATAATAGTAAAAAATCTTTAAGTGACGCTTTATGCATTATATAAGAGTAAACTGAACACGCTTATTCATTTTTCCTTTACTCTCATATTTAATAAATTTAAATTCTCCAATCTCACTAGTATTGGCTACATGAGTTCCCCCACATGGCTGTAAATCAATATCTCCAATTTTAACTAAACGAATTTTATCATTTGTTCTAGGAGGTTTGACAGAAAGTGTGCGAACCAATTCAGGTTTTTGATCAAGCTCTTCATTTGTAATCCACTGATACGTAATCGAGTGGGATTGTTGAATAAATTCATTAATAATTTTGTTTAACGTTTCAAATTCAAATGTTTCCTCTCCTAAATCAAAATCCAATCGGCTTTTTTCTAATCCAATTGAACCTCCAGTAACATAATAAGGTAATGCTGCGCACAAAAGATGCATAGTGGTGTGCATCTTCATTAAACGATAACGATGATCCCAATCAATATGCCCTTTGATATCCCCTGAAAGATCACTAATTTCTGTATCAACAACATGGGCTATGCCTAATTCATGCTTAATTGTATTGATAACATTGAATTTTTGATCATTGATTTCCAATATTCCTTTATCTCCAGGTTGCCCGCCGCTTTGGGCATAAAAAGAGCTATCTTGAGTGATGATTTTGTCTTCCTCAATTAATACAATTTTCTCTTCAAATTTCTTGATGTAGCTATCTTTAAGGTAAATCATTTTTTTGCTTCTTGTATCTTATAATCAACACAGGACTCAATGCCTCCTTGGGTATTACTTTGTTTTTCACATTCTTCATAGTATTCATGGTATTCAAAAGTTGAGGAAATATATAAACCAATACCAATAATGCTAAAGACTGCAATACTATATAAAATTTTCTTACTCATCTTAAATTAATCTATCCTGGAAACCTATCAACTGATTGTTAACAATGATATCAGATTTTTTAATAGGTCTTAGAAGTTCTATACCCTCTAAACTTATACATCTACTTAATGCAACATAAAGCTGTCCTGGAGCAAAGGAACCTTGGCTCATGTCTATTATTACTTTTTCAAAGGTTTGTCCTTGGCTTTTGTGAATAGTAATTGCCCAAGCTAATCGCATTGGATACTGTTTAAAAGATCCTGTTATCTCTTCTTGAACTTCTTGTTGATCATCATCATAAGTATACTGAATGCGATCCCATTTTTCTTTTTTGACTTCAAAGATTTTGTTATCGATTTTTACTTTGATTTTTTTTTGTGCAATATCGTGAATAATACCTATTGATCCATTAACCCATCTTTTTTCAGGATCATTTTTGATCATAATTACTTGAGCCCCTTTTTTTAATTTCAAAATTTCATCTGTAGGAAATAATTCTTTGTAAAACTGACCTGTCGCCTGTCCTCGGTAGGAAAACTCTTCTTCATTCAACTGACTTAGGTATTTTTGATTAATACTACTTGCTCGAGCGTTGGTAGTAGTAAGTATTATTTTTCCCTCGTCCATCTCAATATGATCAATTAAAGAGTCATTGATATTATCTATTTGAGAGTGGGTTATAGAACCATCTCGAACAGAGTTAAGTAAATGAATAAAGTGATCATCTTTTTGACGATATATACTATATAATTCAAGGGTTTTAAATTGAGCATCCTGAAAAATATTTGAGTGAAAGAAGAAATGACCTTTCGAGTAAATACGCTGTAGAAGACCAGACTCATCCATGTTGACGACTGGTGGGAGTTGAAATAAGTCCCCAAATACAACCAACTGAACTCCTCCAAAAGGCTGAGTAAGTTTTTTGCGATGAACACGAAGACTATAATCAATTGCATCAAAGACATCAGCACGCACCATTGATACTTCATCTATAATGAGAGTTTCTAAATTTTGGAGCACTTCAATTTGTCTTACTTTCTTAATGTGCCTTGTCTGAATAACCTTGGGAGGGAAGCCAAAAAATGAATGAATAGTTTGTCCCTTGACACGGATTGCAGCGACACCTGTAGGAGCAAGAACAGCAGTATTTTTTTTTGTGATGGATCGAAAATATGCTAACAAAGTTGACTTACCACTTCCTGCTTTTCCTGTAATATAAAAATGATCTTTTGTATTTTCTAACTGTTCGATAATTGTCTCAAATTCCTCACTCAACACAAAATCATCAGGTAGCAAACTATTATAATTTCGCTTATAGCCCATTTAGTATCTCGCTTACCATTTGAAAACATTCCTTAACTGTACCCTTTTGAATTTGTGCTCTTGAGAGTCTTGGACCAAACTTTAATTGTTCAACATAAATTTTTTTTTTAAAATATACTCCTATGAAAACTAGACCTACTGGTTTTAATTTAGTTCCTCCATCTGGGCCAGCCACACCTGTTGTCGAAAACGTTAGTTGGCTTTTTGTAATTTTATGTAATTGAAAACACATCTGAGCACAGACTTGGCGACTGACAGCACCATATCTTTTGAGAGTATTGGGGGAGATTTTTAGATGTTTAATTTTTGAGTCATTTGAATATGTAATAAATCCGCTCTTATAAATTTTAGATATTCCTGGCTTAGATGTAAATTTCGCTGCCAGCAAACCACCCGTACAAGACTCCGCTGTAGATAGGGTAATATTTTCATTTAAGAGATATTTGATTATCTTTGATTCTACTGTCATCAACTAGATATACTTATTATAAGGACTACAAAATAACAATGGTACTTATAGGTATCTAAAAATTGCATAAAAAAATGATTTTTACTCTGATTATCAACAGAAAAATCAACAATTTTAAAAATAATATATGCAATTATTGCATATTACTTATAAAACTTTAATCTTATTCCATGGAATCTAGGAGGTTTTAAATGGCTGACATGTTCACAGGACACTACCCTTTTATAATAATGATTATTTGGTTAATAGCCGGGATCGTGGGTTCAAAATTATAAGTTTTTTTGGGGGTGGTGAGAGCCACCCTCAATTTGTTCCAGTAAGACTCTTTCCTTTTTCTCTCAATACAAATTTTTGAATTTTGCCAGTAGAAGTTCGAGGAATGTTCTCAAAAAAATAATATTTAGGAACTTTAAATGATGCCAAGTTTTCTTCGCACCACTGTTTTGCATGTATCTCATTCCAATTTTGATCTTTCTTTAGTTCAATAAAAGCACAGGGGACTTCGCCCCACTTTTGATCAGGAATAGCTATGACTGCTGCAGCACTGACACAATCATTTTTTAAGAATACTTCCTCAATTTCAATCGATGAAATATTTTCTCCACCAGATATTATAATATCTTTTGATCGATCTTTTAGCTGGAGATAACCGTCAGGGTGCATCACTGCTAAATCTCCTGAGTGAAACCAACCACCTTCAAAAGCTTTTTGATTTGCAGATTTATTTTTTAAATAACCCTTCATCACAATATTTCCTTGAAACATAACTTCACCAATTGTTTTGCCATCGGCAGGAACCTGCTTCATAGTATCTGGGTCAAGAACTTTGAGATGTTCTAGAGGAAGGTATCGTACACCCTGCCTTGCTTTAAGTGATGCCTGTGCATTCATGTCTAATGAATTCCATTCTTGATGCCACTCATTGATGACAGCTGGTCCATATGTTTCAGTCAAACCATAAAGATGGGTTACTAAAAATCCTGACTCTTGCATTTCTCTAAGAATATTTTCTGGTGGTGGTGCAGCTGCAGTAAAAAATTGAACCTCATGAGTTATGTTAAATCTGTTTTTTTGGTCTTGTGATAAAATAACTGACATTACGATGGGTGCCCCACATAAATGGCTAACTTTATGGTTTTTTATGCTATTCCATATTGGTTCTGCCCTAACTTGGCGCAGACAAACATGAGTTCCAATAATTGCTGACATAGTCCATGGAAAACACCAGCCGTTACAATGAAACATCGGGAGTGTCCAAAGATACACTGAATGTTTAGGCATTGAGGCAACCATTGCATTACCTTGAGCTAATAAATAAGCCCCACGATGATGAGAGACTACCCCTTTGGGATCACCGGTAGTACCAGAAGTGTATCCAACAGAAATTGCATCCCACTCATTTTCTGGCATGAGCCATTGATAATTACTATCTCCTCGATCCAAAAATTCCTCATAATCTATTACATCTAGATCAAAATTATCGAGAGATTCATAGGAATGTTCTTTATCTATAAATTCAATTAATTGGGGTTTGACTTTGCATTGACTCAAAACTTCTTTTACAGTTGCTGATAACTCTCGATCAAATAATAAAAACTGTGAGTCAGCGTGCTCAAGTTGAAATGCAATAGTCGCGGCATCAAGACGGGTGTTGATGGCATGGATTACTCCTCCACACATTGGAATACCATAATGAGCTTCGAGCATTGGAGGTGTATTCAACAACAAAGTTGATATTGTACTTCCTCTTGTCATGCCCTGCTGAGATAAAGCTGAGGCTAATTTTTTAGAGCGAAGATAAAATTCAGCATAGGATCTTCGAAGATTACCATGAACAATTGCAGTAAACTCTGGAAATACATCTGCAGCTCTTTCTAGAAATGATAATGGGGTGAGAGGTTGATAGTTAGCAGAATTTGCATCCAAATCCTGATTATAGGGATTGACCATCTTAAGATTTTATTCTTTCCAATTTGGAGATCGTTTTTCTAAAAAAGCTTCTATTCCCTCTTTAGCATCTTGGTCCAACATGTTTTCAAGCATTACTTTTGAAGCATACTCATATGCTTCAGCTAAAGGCATTTCAATTTGTTGATAAAATGCTTTTTTACCAATTTTTAATGTGGTACCAGATTTTGAGCTGATTTTAGTTGCTTTTTCTAATATTAGGTTTTCTAGCTCTTCCTCATTAACACTCTTATTAATAAGACCTTTTTTCTCTGCATCGTCAGCAGATATTAGCTCCCCTGTAAGAAGCATTTCCATGGAATGCTTTGAGGTTGTATTTCGAGAAAGGGCTACCATTGGAGTTGAACAAAAAAGGCCAATGTTTACTCCAGGTGTAGCAAACCTTGAGTTAGAAGAGGCATAAACCAAATCACAACTTAGTGCCAATTGGCATCCTGCAGCTGTAGCAACTCCATCTACCTGGGCTATGACAGGTTTCGAATGGTTGACTATTGTTTGCATTAATCTTGAGCATTTTTTTAAAATTGATTGAAAATACTCTTTGCCCTTATCAGGATGAGAGCGAGCAGCTTTAAGTTCTTTTAAATCATGACCAGCTGAGAAAACTTTTCCTGTAGAGGATAAAATGATAACCCTACTAGGACTAGAATTGAAATGATCAAATGCAGATTGAAGCTCATCAATCATTTTTTCTGATAAGGTGTTTTGATGACTTGGATCGCTGAGGATGATTTTAAATATCCCGTTTTCCAGTTCCGTGATTTTTACAAGTGATGATTGTCTATCTGTGCTCATAAACTAACTTCAAATACAACTTCATCAGCCAACGAGTTAGCAACAAAACAATATCGATGAGATCTATCATGCATGTCCTTCATATCTTGGTCACTAATCGTAAATTCTCCACTAAATGTCACAACAGGATGAAGGACTATCTTAGTCACAGCCATCTGCCCTTTGGAATTTTTGCCTAAATAAGCGTCAGCCTTATCTTCATAGGAATTTACTGGCCATTTCATTTTGGCTGCTAATGCTAAAAAAGTCATCATGTGGCAACTGCTAACTGAGGCTGCCAAGGCTTGTTCTGGATTTGTATAATCAGGGCTCCCTCCCCAATCAGGGGCAGCATCTGCAGTAATATTATAATTATCATTGAAAGAAATTTCATGAGAATTGGAGAATTTGCCTGGTGCTAATTCACCCTCTCCAAGTTTCCATTTTAAGTTTATAGATAATTCAGACATAGTTAAAAATAGTATGGAAATTTATAAACGCCATCATAAAATCTAAGAATGAAATCTAATTTGGATAGGGAAAAAACTAATATATTCGCACTTTATCTGTATTTTTTACTAAGGAACAAGAAACATAAAATCAAGGAGGATAGTTTTTCAAAAATAAACGAAGAGTATTTTTATAAATTACTTCAAAACGGTGAATACAAAGCATTTGGCCTAGAATGGGATTATGAAGGCATCTTAAAAGAGGACAGTCATTATCCTGAGTTCTATAAGAATGAATATTCTAAAGTAATGATATCTGTAATGGTTGATATTTATTTGTCAGGCTATAAGTCCTAAAAACAATCATAGACAGAATGCAAATTCAGGAATAAGATTTTTAACAATATATGAATAAACCTAATAACTTAGAACCGCTATGGATGCCTTTTACTCCCAACAAGACATTCAAAAAAGACCCTCGAATTATTGTTGGAGCCAAGGATATGCATTTTATCAGTGATGATAATAGAGAAATTTTAGATGGCACTGCAGGACTGTGGTGTGTAAACGCTGGCCATGGTCGAAAGAAAATTCAAGAAGCGGTAAATGAACAAATTGAAAATCTGGATTATTCTCCTCCGTTCCAATTTGGACACCCTAAACAATTTGAACTGGCTAATCGCTTAGCTGAAATATTTCCTGAAGGAATGAATCATGTTTTCTTTTCTAACTCAGGATCAGAGGCAGTAGATAGTGCCTTAAAAATTGCTCTTGCTTATCAACGAGCACGAGGACACTCTTCTAAAACAAGATTGATTGGCCGTGAGAGAGGATATCACGGTGTTGGCTTCGGTGGAATATCTGTCGGGGGTATGGTGAAAAATAGAATGTACTTTGGCTCAATGCTCAATGGTGTTGATCATTTACGTCATACTCATAATCTGGAACTGAATGCTTTTTCAAAAGGTGAACCTGAACATGGCGCTGAACTTGCAGACGACTTAGAACGTCTTGTCCAATTACATGATGCATCAACTATTGCTGCTGTAATCGTTGAGCCAATTGCTGGATCAACTGGTGCACTTCCACCTCCAAAAGGTTACCTCAAAAGACTCAGAGAACTATGCACGAAGCATGATATTTTATTAATCTTTGATGAAGTGGTAACAGCTTTTGGTCGTATGGGAAAAGCCACTGGATCAGAATTTTTTGGTGTAACTCCTGATATAATTTCATGTGCTAAAGGCATCACGAACGCGACTATTCCAATGGGCGCCACGATTGTTCAAGACTTTATCTATGAGTCGATGATGGAGAATGCAGATGCTCCAATAGAATTATTTCACGGATACACTTATTCTGGTCATCCTGTTGCGTGCGCAGCAGCTTTGGCAACACTAGATATTTACAAAGAAGAAGGGCTTTTTGATAATGCAGCTCATATAGCTCCTGTTATTGAAGAAGCTGCCCATAGTCTTAAAGGCACTAAACATATTATCGATATAAGAAATTTAGGTGTTATTGCTGCTCTAGAACTAGAACCTAAAAAAGGTGCCGTAGGTGTCAGAGGCTTTGAGACGATGAAGAAGGCTTGGGATCTTGGTCTTATGGTTAGAGCCAATGGAGATACTCTTGCATTTTCTCCCCCTTTAATCATTAACGATAGTCAAGTTGATGAAATGTTTACGAAGGTAAAAAAAGCCTTGGAACACGTAGACTAAAGACATCTCCGCTACAGCCATACCCAGTTTCAAAAATACCACTCGGTTGATAAAAACCACACAACATAATCCATCTGTATATAAAGACTATTCCTGGAACAATGATAATTGCATTAATAAGAAAAAGAGCCACTGAAATCACAACCCTCATTGCAAGGTTTGTACTCATGTATTGTTTATAAAAGATACGAATTATTAAGCCTGTAGTTACCGCTGAAAGTAATAAAAATGGGGCGTCTAAGTGTGTAACTAAAAATTCATAATACATTTCTTTTTTACTTAGCAATGATACATTAAGACTTTGTAAATGCAAAAATACATATCTGAATTTATTGGTACATTTGTTTTGCTGGTATCAATTGTAGGTTCTGGCATTGCAGGACAGCAATATACAAATGATCAAATGGTAATATTATTTAGTCATGCTGTTGTCATAGGTTTCACACTAATTTTTATAATAAGAATATTTGCTAATTTTTCTGGAGCTCATTTTAATCCTATTGTTTCAATTTTGTTTTTCTTACAAAAAGAGTTGAGCTCTAAAGATCTATTTCTTTATATACTAATACAAATCGTGGCAGCTATACTAGGCACATTTTTTGCAAATTATATTTTTGGATTAAATGTAATTGAAATTTCTTCAAATATGAGAAGTGGAACAAATATATATATTTCCGAAATTTTTGCTGCAATAGGATTATTATTAGTCATACTTCTATCGAGAACTGATGGTAAAAATATTGTTGCTTTTAATGTTGGTATTTACATCACAGCTGCAATAATTTTTACATCCTCAGCAAGTTTTGCAAATCCAGCTGTAACAATAGCTAGAGTTTTTACCGAGTCATTTGCAGGGATTAATCCCTCCACCGTAATATTTTTTATAAGTTGTCAAGTCATTGGAATGTTTGCTGCCTACCTTTTGTACAATCAGTTCTTTAAAAGCAAATAATTTCAAGGGTTTTTGTAAATTATTAACAGAGACAATTCGTATTGTTGACTTACTTACAAGTTAAAATTAAATACTATTAAAATTAATTGAGTAGGAGAGAAAAATGAGCGAAGCCAAATGCCCTGTAGCTCACGGTGCAAATTCAAACATGGAGAAGTCATCAACTGATTGGTGGCCTAAAAATCTAAATCTAGATATTCTCCATCAACATGACCAGAAAACAAAACCATTTAATGGTTCTTATAATTATCGGGAAGAAGTAAAAAAATTAGATTTTAAAGCATTAGAAGCTGATATGCATCAATTGATGAAAGAAAGTCAAGATTGGTGGCCAGCTGATTGGGGAACATACGCTGGTTTGATGGTAAGGCTTGCTTGGCATTCTGCTGGAACCTACAGAACTGCAGATGGACGTGGTGGTGGTGGAACTGGTGATCATCGATTTGCTCCATTGAACTCTTGGCCTGATAATACTAACTTAGATAAAGCCAGAAGACTTTTATGGCCCATTAAAAAAAAATATGGGAATAAAATTAGTTGGGCTGATCTGATGATCTTAGCTGGTAACATTGGTTATGAGTCAACTGGATTTAAAACTTTTGGTTTTTCTTACGGGCGAGAGGATATTTGGCATCCAAACAAAGATATTTATTGGGGACCAGAGACAGAAGCTTTAGCAACAAATAGACACTCTGACAAAGAGGATGCTTCCTCTTTAGAGAGTCCGCTAGCTGCAAACCATATGGCCTTAATTTATGTTAACCCAGAGGGATTTGAAGGTAATCCAGATCCTTTAAAAACTGCTCAGCATATTAGAGAAACATTTGCAAGAATGGCTATGAATGATGAGGAAACTGTTGCTCTTACTGCGGGTGGTCACACAATTGGTAAAAGCCACGGTAATGGCAATGGAGATAATCTTGAAGCTGAACCTGAAGGTGCTGCAATTAAAGAACAAGGTCTTGGTTGGATGAATAATACCTCGCGAGGAGTGGGTAGAGATACCGTAACCTCTGGTATTGAGGGTGCATGGACAACTGAGCCAACAAAATTTGATAACGGATATTTTGATATGCTATTTAAATATGATTGGGAGCTAAAAAAAAGCCCTGCAGGAGCATGGCAGTATGAGCCCATAAATATTAAAGAAGAAGATAAGCCTGTGGATGTTGAAGATCCCTCTATTAGATATAACCCGATTATGACGGATGCTGATATGGCAATGATCAAAGATCCTATTTATTTAGAAATATCTAAAAAGTTTCGTGAAGATCATGAGTATTTTTGTGATGCGTTTGCCAGAGCTTGGTTCAAACTAACTCATAGAGATATGGGTCCAAGATCAAGATACATAGGTCATGATCTTCCAAATGAAGATTTAATTTGGCAAGATCCAGTTCCCTCTGGAGCTGCTAGCTATGATATAGAAAGCCTAAAAGAAAAAATCAAAAATAGTGATTTAACTGTTCAAGAGCTAGTCTCAACTGCGTGGGATAGCGCAAGAACATACAGAGGATCTGACTTAAGAGGTGGAGCAAACGGAGCAAGAATTAGATTTTCTCCTCAAAAAGACTGGAAGGGTAATGAACCTCAAAGATTATCAAAAGTATTAGGTGTGCTAGAACCTTTGGCAAAAGAAGCTGGAGCAAGTATTGCTGACACAATTGTATTAGCTGGAAATGTTGGTCTTGAAAAAGCTATTGAATCTGCTGGATTTACCGTACCTGTTCCTTTTAGTCCAGGAAGAGGAGATGCTTCTGATGATATGACTGACTCTGAATCTTTCTCACAGCTGGAGCCAGTACATGACGGATTCAGAAATTGGCAAAAAGATAACTACGAAGTAAGAGGAGAAGAGTTGTTACTTGATCGAGCTCATTTACTTGGTCTAACTGCAGTTGAAATGACCGTGCTAGTTGGAGGAATGAGAGCTATGGGAGCTAACTATGGTGAGAATAAACATGGTGTTTTTACTAATCAGGTAGGAGCTTTAACGACTGACTTTTTTGTTAACCTAGTTGATATGGGCAACAAATGGAAAGCCTCAAATGGGCACTATGAAGTAATCGATCGCAAAACAAATGATGTTAAATGGACAGCAACCTCAACAGATCTTGTATTTGGATCAAATTCTATCCTTAGATCTTATGCGGAGGTTTATGCACAAGATGACAACAAAGAAAAATTTGTTATCGATTTTGTAAAAGCTTGGAACAAGGTGATGAATGCCGATAGATTTGAATTGAACAATAATTAATTAATGTTCAATTATGGTAATATCCAGCTCAAGGTTTGTGGTATTACAGATCAAAAATCGTTAGAGGTAATACAAAAGTATTCAGTAAGAACAGTGGGCCTTGTAAGTAATTACTTATACGGCCCCAATACACTATCTACTGAAGAAATTCATAACCTTACAATTGCTTCCTACAATTTAAAATTAAATCCAATTCTATTGATTGGCAATATTCATATGCCAAAAATAATCGACATTATAAAACAAGTAGAGATAAAGGAAGTATGTGTATCTAATCAATACAAGATTGAGGATATCGAATTACTAAATAATTCAACAAATTCAAAAATATCAATTTCAATAAATTACGAAAATTTTGATTATAATTTTTTTGAGCATATCAAAAATAATGTTAGTAGTTTTTATTATGATCTTAATATTTACAGAAAAGATGTAATTGAGAAAAAATCTCTAATGGAGTGTGAGAGTCAAATTAATCAACTTAAGAGTTTTGCAAAGCCTTTATATCTTGGTGGAGGCATTAATATTAGTAATGTCAAAGAGGCAATTAAAACTATATCTCCACACGGAATTGATATATCGACAGGGTTAAAAAAATCAAACAGCGTAGATGAAGAAAAGCTTAAAAAAATTCTTGATAATCTTGGGTTTGACGAGATTTCTTAACAATAAACCTCTCCTCTAAATTATTTAAAAGGCTTTTATAAGAGTTATGGGTTTTTAAATCTATAAAATCTGGGTTTAAATCTAGGATAGGTTGTATCACAAAATCTCTTAAATGAGAGGATGTATGAGGAATAGTTATTAGGTGGTTTTTGATTTTCAAGTTTTCAAATTGAATAAGATCGAGATCTATTTTTCTTGGCCCATTAATTACAATTTTATTTTTTTTAATTTGTTTTTCCACAAAACACATTTTTATAAATAATTCGTTGAAGTATAGATTTGTAGTAAATAAAAAGGCAGCATTGTGAAAATATTTTTGGTTAGTTATCCCAAAAGGTTTCGTAAAATAGACTCTGCTAACCTTTTCGACATGTCCGAATTTATTCATTAGCTTTAATGCTAAATTAAAATTACTTTTCCAGTTGCCAATATTTGATCCAATAGCGATATATGATTTATATCGATACGCTGACTTTTTTTGCATTATATTTTTTGGCAATCTCAATTTTATTTATTTCCAACTTTTCTATTTTAATTGGAAATTGATTGTCCAATTGTTTTTTTAATTCTGTAATTAATTTTTCCAGTGTTTTGTATTGAGATGCTGAAACAAATGTTACTATTTCTTTTTTTATATCAGAATAACTTGTAACATTTTCAATATTGTCAAGATCTTGATTGTGATCAATATCTAATTGGCATTTAATACTAATTAATATTGTTTGTGGTTTTAACCTTTCTTCATCAAACACTCCAATGATTGTGTCGACTTTTAAGTCCTCTATCTCTATAAAAAAATTCATTTATTTAAAGCTTTCAAAACTTTTATCATTTGATTTGTCTCTTGGACATCATGAATTCGAAACGTATTGACATTTTGTTGTAAGGCATGAGTAATAGAAGCTAAAGATCCACCTATTCTTTGATCGGCGTTTGAAGGATCAATGAAGTTTATCCAACTTTTTCGTGATGAACCTAAAAGTATTTGTAGATTTTTGTGACTATATTTTGATAAGGATCTCATTAATTGTAAATTTTGGTTTAGTGTTTTGCCAAAACCTATTCCTGGATCAAACCATACTTTTTTTAGATTAAATTTCATTTTATCAAGTATTTTCAGTCTTTTTTCAATAAATTTATCAAACTCTTTTACCATATTAGCTCTTGGATTTAGTTTTTTTTGCATATCTTTTGGTGTTCCTCTTTTGTGCATTAAGAATAATCCAGCATTGTACTTTTTTGTAAGTTTGAACAATTCCTCTGAACCACCATTTATATCATTAATAATATGAACTCCTTTATTAAGGGCATATTCTTGAGTTTCAGGTTTATAAGAGTCTAATGAAACGAGATATTTCTTATAATTCAAATACGGTAGAATTTTTGAAAGCCGACGTATTTCTTCTTTGTATGTAATTGGTTCACTATTTGGTCTAGTACTCTCAGCTCCAATATCGATAATTTGTGCTCCATCTTTAACCATTGAGTTAATATGATTAAGTGCAGAAGTGCGAGAAAAGGTTTTGCCCCCATCACTAAAGGAATCAGGAGTAAAATTACAAATACCCACTAATAATGGTTTTTTTAGAGTAAATAAATTTTTATTGAATTTCATAGTAATTATTTTTTACCATAGTTTCATAGTCTTTTTTTAATTTTTGAAAATATGTCGTAGATTTTCTTTTCCAAAAAATACTTTGAATACTTTTTATAGACGTAATACCTCTTCCAGAACCTATTGATAATATTTCACTATATTGGTTAAGGTCTTTTTCAAAAATTGTTTTTTTAATAAACTTAAATTTGGATATTTTCTCTACAAGTTTCAAAGTGTTACCATAATAGTATCCTATTTTTGGAATATATACTTTTCCTTCTTTAATAAAAATTAAATTTGTTACTGCGCCCTCTGTGATTTCACCATTTCTTGATAGTATAATTTCATTTTCAGAGTAATTTATCTCACTCATAAATTTTAATATTTTTTTGTAATATAAATTTTTATTTCTAAAGTCTTTTCTTTTATATTTTTTTATAAATCCAATTACACTGCTCTTTGTCGTTGTTCTTTTTCTAAGTGATATTGATAAAGTTGTTCCATTAGTAGCAATTCTTAGCAAGTGGTTAAAAATTTTAATTTGCTTAATATCTTCTCCAATTAATTCTCTGATCATTTTTGGATTAAGTTTGGCATCAAATTTATAATCACGGCATGTATTATTAAAAGTGCTTAAATAGCGGTTTAAGCCTATAAATCTTGGTGTTTTTCCAATGACAGGTATAGACGTAAAAACACCCTTCTGACCCCAAAGTGGTTTAAATTTAGAGGATAAATAGGAGTTATTTTTTAAATTGAATGATTTTTCGAATAAATTGTTTGCCATTTGGAGTTAAAAATGAGTCTGGGTGAAATTGTAAACCACAAATGTCATATTTATGGCTTTCCAAACACATTGCTACATTAGTTTCCTCACATCTCATTGTAATATGCATTGAAGAAGAATTAAATGGCTCTTTTAGTTTCAAAGAATGGTATCTCCCTACTTGATATAAAGCATTATTAGGAAATCTTAAACTTTGAGAATTTGTTCGTATATACGTTTGATAACCATGAAATATTTTTTCCTGTTTAGATATAATTCCCCCTTCTCCGTTAGCAATAAGTTGAAATCCAAGGCAGATACCAATAATTTTCTTCTTCGATTTATAATTATTATAAATATCCAATGATATTGGATAATCTAAGGGCTTTCCAGGCCCAGGAGAAAAAATTATTACATCTGACTTTTTTACAGAATTTTCTTTTACATCATAAAAATTTGTAACTTCAAGGTTGCCAAAACCAGATAGCAAATGCGCAAGATTATAAGTAAAGGAGTCCTCATGATCTATAAGTAATAAATTCATTTTAATAAATCCAATAGTGATTTAGCTTTTAAATAATTTTCATGATACTCATTTTTAGCAGTGCTATCTAAGATTACTCCACTAGCTGCAAAGACTTCATTATTTTTTTTAAAATTTAAAATAGACCTTATGATGATATTAAAGCTCATATCTTCTTTAGAGCGAAAGTAACCAAAAGAGCCGGTATAAATTCTTCTGGGCTCTTTTTCCTCTTTGTTAAGTAATTTTAAGGTGTTAATTTTGGGACATCCGATAACTGAACCTCCGGGCATCATTGCCTTAATTATTGCTGATAGTCTTACATTATCAAGAAGGGTTCCTGAAATCTCAGAAACATTATGAAAAATATATTGGTATTTTTGTACAAATTTTAAATTTTGTATTTTGACAGAATTTGGTTTTGTAATACGACTTAGGTCATTTCTCTCTAAATCAACAATCATATTGTGCTCTTTATCCTCTTTTTGATTATTTTCAAAAAAACGCCTCGCCTCTTTTGTTGATTTAATTTTATCCCTACTCACAGTTCCTGCTATTGGTGATGTGACTATTTTTTTTCCTCTTACTTTAAATAAGTTTTCAGGAGAGCAGCTAATTATATTAAAGTCTTTTGTTCTTACACAAAAAGACTCTGGGCTTAGATTTTTTTTCATCAAGTCAAAAAATAAATTAACGATATCTAACTCTTTTTTATTTGAATATTTTTGAGCAATTTTTATTTGATAGGTTTCACCTGCCCTTATATTTTTTTTAAATTTATTGAAGATTTTTTCATAGACTTGGACATTTGGACTTACAGTCACTTTGTTATGATTTGAATTATTAGTTTTTTTTAAAACTTTCAGATCTTTCAATAATTCAGTTTTAGATTTTGTTATAACTTTAATTTTTTTATCTAAAATAATTTTTGTTTGAGGTCGAAAAAAAACACCCTCTGGAAAAGATGAACTATCTTTATTTACTTTTAAATTTATATTTTTACATAGTAATTCGTATCCAAAGAAACCAATATAACAATCGTATGGTTTTTTTGATTTAAATCGCTCTAGTTTATTTAAGAACTTATCTAAATTAATTGTATTTAAATTAATCTTTTCAACAAAATCTGTATAAATTTCAAAATTATTTTTTTCTGAGTTTCTATAAATTATTAATTCTTTATCAGATTTTAATAAAAAACTTAGTATTTCAGAATTGTTCATAAACAAATTTTAGTTATAAAGATTATTTATTCAACTGAAGCGATTGCTACAATTTCACATTCATTAATGAAAACTGCACCCTAACCAATGGGGTGCATCGGGCCTATTTAAAGCGACCAACCTTTGAAATATATAAAGTCTACTACTCGTCGTAATTTATTTTATTTAAAATATTTACAACAGCTTTTCGATTTTCAGCTATTTTTAATAAATCAATATTGTCAAACTTAGCACCTCCTGCTAACTTATTAACACCATCTGATAAAGGTACTTCGGGTGAAACAGGAAATTCATTATTGTCATTTGCGTATATGCCCTGGGCTTTTTGACTAACTAAGAAATCCAAAAGTTTTTCAGATTTTTCTCTATGACTTTCTTTAAGTAAAGCTATACCAGAAATATTAACATGAGTTCCTCTATCCTTTTGGTTAGGAAAAACAATTGTTGCTTTCTCGAGCCATATCTTTTGTTCTTCATTATTAAGCATCTTAAAATAATAATAATGATTGCCGATACTTAGATCACAAACTCCTGCATATATAGCTTTGACTTGGTCTCTGTCGTTACCCTGAGGTTTTCTAGCTAAATTTGCTTTTAAATTAATCAAATAATTCTCTAACCACTCCTCACCATGATGAGCCATCAAAGATGCGAACAATGAGACATTATATGGGTGAAAACCTGATCTTGTACATATTCTTCCTTTATATTTTTCAGATACTAAATCCTCATAAGTAATATCATTAAGACCTAAATCTTTATTCACGTATATAATTCTTGCTCTTTGAGTAAGGCCTATCCAATTATCACTTTGGAGATGAGAGGGTACAGCAGAAGAATAATTAATTTTAATAGAGGCTCCTGCTTCAGATATATCAATTAGTCTTGATATATCTGATGCTAAGAATACGTCAGCTACAGGCTTATCTTCTTCTAAAATAATTTTTTGAACTAAGCCTTTTTTAGAATATATCCATTCAACATCAATACCAGTTTGACTCTCAAATTCATTTAAAAGAGGCTCAATTAACATTGGTTGTCTTTCTGAATAAATTTTTAATACATCATCCGCATATGCACCACTAAAACCAATAGAGAAATTAATTACTAAAATCTTTATTAAAAAAGAAATTAAATTTTTCATATCATATTAATAATCTCAAATTGAAAAATTCTAAATGCAAAAAAAAATGAACGTTACAAGTGAATAGAAAAAAACTATTTCTGAAATAAACTACAGATTAAAAATTTACTTTTTTTTTAAATTAATAACTAGTGAGTATTCTTCAAGAAGTGATAAGCAAGCTGGTATAGGAAGATCTTTGTGAAGCTCTATGCAATCGTCGTAATCGTATATTTTATTCTCTTCTTGATGATAAACATGAATATGATTAGTTGTGTTAGTATCGTAGAATGATTGTTTATCAACAACAATTTGCTTTAAATATCCTTTATCAACTAAAGTATTCAGATTTTCATATAGTGTTGTTAAAGAAAAATAACTTCTGTTATCTTTCAAAGTTTCGTTCATTTGATTAATTGAAAAGTGTTTGTCTTTCCCATCGAAAATTGATTTTAGAAGAACTACTCTTTGCTTAGTTTGTCTCCATCCACATTTCTCTAGTACTACATCAATCTCTTTTTTACTAGCTTCTGATAAATTCATTAATCCAAAATAGGCTAATTATGGTTATTATTCAATAGCATCTGGCATAATATATTAAGACAAAACAGCACTAGCTAGAATGTAATATATTTCATTAAACGATGAGTTAACAAGTAAATCAGGTTTTATTTAAGTTAGCTGATAAACTAGGCAAATTCTCATTAACCTTTTTTTGAGAATTTAACTGATACATAACATTCACACTTTCAATAAATGATATGGGGTAATACTTCTCTTCAACGATTCTTTTAATTTTGTGATTACAAACCTTGTTTTTAGTTTTTCTCATAAGGCATATAAAATGCCTATATGAGAAAATTGTAAATATGTTTTTTTTTTGACTTTAAGTTTCTTAGATTATTGAAATTATCTGAAACTTATTTCAAAATTCCTTAGTGACACTCTTTAATAGAATTTGCAATTCCATTAATTAGTTCAACATACATTGTAGGTCCTGCATCTATGAAAGCTCCTAAAGGATCCATAACACCAGTAGAGACATTCATATCGTTGCCGAGTGTCTCAATGATCTTTGGATTATATTGAGGCTCAGAAAAAATACATTTTATACCTTTGTCATTTATAACATCTTGTATATCTGCTATTTGCTTAGCTCCTGGTAAAACATCTGGATTTAAAGTCAATGCTCCAGCAGGAATTACCCCAAATCTATTCTCAAAATATTGGTAAGCATCATGGAATACAATATAGCTAATATCTTTTGATAATTCTTTTTCTATACTATTGATTAAATTATCTAGTTCCAATGTTGCCCCTGCAGTATTAACTGAATATTGTCTTTGACCCTCTGGATCTATTTTAATTAATTCGTCTCGGATAATTTTAACCATTTCTTTAGCATTTTCTGGGTCTAGCCAAATGTGTGGATCAAACTCACCGTGTGCATGCGCATGTGCGTCCTTGTGATCGTCATCGTGACCTTCATGTTCATCTTCATGGACATCATCATCCTCATGGCCTTCATGTTCATCTTCATGGCCATCATGATCATCAAAAATATTTTTTTCTCTAAATTCTATTTTTTCAATAGACTCGGAGTCCATAAATGCAATTTTTTTTGTGTCTTTTGCTAGAGAGTTTAAAGGTTTTTCCATAAATGCCTCCAAATCCTCTCCAATCCAAAAAACAATATCTGCCTCTTCAATCATTTTTGCATGTGATGGTTTAAAGACAAAAGTGTGAGGATTATTTGTGCCCTCAATAATTAATTGTGGTTCTCCTCTTGTTTCCATAATTCTAGATATTAATGAATGTAATGGCTTTATTGTGGTTACTACTTTGATGTCTGTGCTTACGTCTGCGTGAGCAGAAAAACTACTAAATAAAATAGAAAGTACAAAAATAATTGATTTTTGAAAGAAATTCATGTCTATTACCTACCTCTAAGTGTTATATTATTACATATGTAATATTATAACCATAAAAATATGTCAATATTAAAAAATGAATAATTATTTAGTTGAATTAAATAACTGTGGAGTTTTAAGAAACCATAAATGGTTAGTTAGAGGTGTCTCATTAAAAGTTTCCCAAGGAGAAATTGTAACATTGATTGGACCTAACGGATCTGGCAAATCAACAACTGCAAAAATGTCATTGGATATTTTAAAACCTGACGAAGGCACAAATATTATCAAAAAAGGAATGCGAATTTCATATGTGCCACAAAAAATTTCAATTGATTGGTCCCTCCCGTTAAGGGCTATAGATTTTGTTAATTTAGTAAAAAAACATAAAACTAGTGAGATTAATGATGCCCTTAGTATCACTGGAATCAAACATCTTATTTATGAAGATGTTAGAAATTTGTCTGGAGGAGAATTTCAAAGATTACTCATGGCTCGCGCAATAGCTAAAGAACCTCATTTTCTGGTTTTAGATGAACCTGTTCAAGGTGTCGACTATCCTGGAGAAATTGCTTTATATAAGACAATCCAAGAAATTGTAAAAAAAATAAACTGCGGAATATTACTTATTTCACATAACTTACATGTGGTGATGTCACAAACTGATTACGTTATTTGTCTTAATGGGCATGTTTGTTGTTCTGGGGCTCCCAACACTGTCATAAAGGAACCAGAGTACCTTAAATTATTTGGAAAGAATATTGATCCCACCTTAGCTTTTTATCAACATGACCACGATCACGAACACTTACCTGATGGGAGCATAGATGACTCGAAGAAAGACTAATAATGTTTGATGATTTTATTGTTAGAGCTTTTGCAGCAGGAATTGGTTTAGCATTTATTACAGGACCACTGGGATGCTTTATAGTTTGGAGAAGGCTATCTTATTTTGGTGATACCATTGCACACTCTGCCTTATTAGGAGTTGTTATTGCTTATGCTTTGGATTTTAACTTAATCATAGCCGTATTTGTTGTTTCTTGCTTACTTGCCCTGTCTTTACTGTTTTTACAAAGGAGAACCAATCTTCCAGATGATGCTTTATTAGGTCTGTTAGCTCACTCTGTGCTAGCGATAGGATTAGTTCTTTTAGGTATACTTTCATTCATAAGAATTGATCTCATGGGTTTGCTTTTTGGAGATATTCTCTCTGTCAATGTCACCGACTTATTATTTGTCTGGATTGGAGGAGGTATCGTTTTAATTGTATTGATATTAATTTGGAGACCTCTTTTTGCTGGAACAGTTAACTTAGAATTAGCCAAAGCAGAAGGATTAAATCCAGATTTAGCTAATGCAATCTTTACTTTGCTAATAGCTAGTGTCATTGCAATATCTATAAAAATTGTTGGGATATTATTAATCACTGGTCTTCTAATCATCCCCGCATCTGCATCAAGAAACTTGTCCTCCACACCAATTCAGATGGCAATCATATCCTCTATTATAGGTGTCGCTTCAGTAGTTCTTGGTATTCAAACCTCGATGATTTGGAACACCCCTACTGGTCCTACTATTTTAACAATCACTCTGGGTGTCTTTATATTAACTCTATTGCCTCTGAAAAAATTGCTTATCTCGAAAAAAAAAATAGAATTGTCAGATAAAAGATGAGTTCAACACATACACACTCTAAAAAAAGTCAAAGTTTAACCAAAAATCAAAGAATTGTTCTTGATCTCTTACAAAACAGTGGGGAGCCTTTAAAGGCGTACTTTATATTAGATAGTCTGAAGAAAGAGGGCTTAAACTCACCTCTTCAAGTTTACAGAGCTTTAGATAAATTGGTTGAATTAGGAAAAATTCACAAAATTGAAAGTATTAACTCCTTTATTATATGTAATAACTCAAATTGTGCGAGTAACACCGCTTTTACCATTTGCGAGAGATGTGGAAAGGTAAAAGAGATTAAAAATAAATATTTAACGGATGGTGTCAGCGATCTGGTTAAGGATAATCAATTAGAAATTACAAGATATAACCTTGAATTTTATGTTTTGTGTAAGTCTTGCAAAATAAATTAATCAAAAACTAATCTCCAAATAAATCCCTATTTTATTGCATTTTTGACTATTGACATAAATAAAGACCTATATATATTGACCGACTTATTATGTACGCAGTTCTTAAATCAGTTGGTAAGCAATTTAAAGTGTCTCCAGGAGATGTTTTAAAGATTGACAAAATAGAGGGTAACGTAGGTGATACCATATCTTTTAAAGATATCGTGGCAGTTGGAAATGGCGATAAGTTTGAACTTGGATCTCCAGCTGTAAAAGGTGCGGAAGTATCTGCAAAATTATTGTACCAAACCAGAGACGATAAGATTAGAGTTTTTAGAAAGAATAGAAGAAAACACTTTCAAAGAACTAAAGGTCATCGTCAATATATCTCTATATTAAAGGTCATGGCAATCAAGTCCGCCATAGGAGAAGAAAGCTTTAAAGAGCCAGTTAAGAAAGCTGTGCCAAAAGCAGAAACCCCAAAAAAAGTTGAAAAAAAGGCAGAAACTCCAAAAAAAACTGAGGTAAAAGCTACTGAAACAAAAAAAGTTGAAGCTAAAACTGAAAAACCTAAAAAGGTTGAAGCTACAGAAAAAAAGACTGTGAAAAAAGAAACAACTGAGGTAAAAAAGTAAAACTATGGCAACAAAAAAAGCAGGTGGAAGTTCCAAAAACGGAAGAGACTCGGCTGGTAGAAGGCTGGGTGTAAAAAAGTTTGGTGGAGAACACGTAATTCCTGGAAATATTATTGTCCGTCAACGTGGTACTAAATTTTACCCCGGCGATAATGTTGGAATTGGAAAAGACCACACTCTTTTCTCCTTAGTCGAAGGCAAAGTTCTGTTCAAAAAATCACGTAACAGACAGTTTGTTTGCGTTAACTAATCCCACTAAAAATACTTCAAATTAAACTGTTATGGCATTTATTGATAAAGCAAAAATTTATATTAAATCGGGAAATGGTGGCCATGGGGCTCTAAGTTTTCGTCGAGAAAAATTTGTAGAGTATGGAGGACCTAATGGTGGTAACGGTGGTAAAGGTGGAGATGTAATTTTTCGAGGAAACAAAGGGATTAACACCTTACAACGATATCGTTTTAACCAGCATCATAATGCTCAAAATGGTACGGGTGGCGCTGGTCAATTAAAAACAGGGGCAAGTGGAAAAGATCTCATCTTAGATGTTCCTTGTGGCACAGAAATTTATACCGAAGATATGAGTATTAAAATTCATGAAATTTTAAAAGACGATGAAACTTATCATTTCTTAAGAGGTGGCCAGGGTGGAAAAGGTAACGCTCACTTTAAAAGCTCTACTAATAGAGCACCTCGAAAATTTCAACAAGGAGAAAAAGGACAAGAGTCCACTGTTCGATTAAAGCTAAAAATATTAGCTGATGTGGGTTTAGTAGGTATGCCAAATGCTGGCAAATCCTCCATTTTAAATTTTGTGACAAATGCAAAATCAAAAGTTGCTGATTACGCGTTTACCACTCTTCATCCACATATCGGGATGGTTCAAAAAGAAGATTTGGAATTTGTATTAGCTGATATTCCAGGGCTAATAGAACATGCAAGTGATGGAAAAGGTCTTGGTCATGATTTTTTATCTCATGTGGAAAGATGTAAAATCTTAATTCATGTAGTAGATATCACTGAAGATAAACCTTTTCATAATTATAAAGTCATTCGTCAAGAGCTTTTAAATTATGGTGCTAAAATAGAACAAAAAAAAGAGATTATTGCACTAAACAAGATAGAAATTGCTGATAATCAAAGAGTTGCAGAAATTCAAAAGGAATTTGAGTCATCTTTAAAGCAAGAGGTAAAACTAATCTCTGCTGCTACGGGATATCAACTCGATCAATTAACAAATTTATGTTTAGAATACTTACAAGATGAATAAAAAATTCACAGAATTAGCCAAAAAATCAAAAGTTATTGTCATCAAAGTTGGCTCTAATATTTTAGTTAATGAAAAGCATGTGCTGAGAAAAAAATGGCTCACCTCTCTAATTGAGGATGTTCAGAAACTCCAAAAAAAAGGATCTAAAATTATCATCGTCTCCTCTGGTGCTATCGCTCTTGGGAGAAATATTCTCTCCAAAAAAAAGTTAACTAATTTGCATGAAAAGCAAGCTGCTGCATCTATAGGTCAAATACAACTCTCACAGCAATGGCAAAAAGCTTTTGCTAAATTCAATATTCAAAGTTCACAGATATTAATTACAGCTGAAGATTTAAATGAAAGAAGAAAATATCTCAACATACGAAATACAATTTACTCTTTAATGGATTTAAATGTTGTTCCAATTATTAATGAGAACGACACTACCTCAACAGAAGAAATTCGATTTGGTGACAATGATAAACTTTCAGCAATGATTGCGAATGCACTATCTGCTGAATTATTAATTTTATTATCTGATGTGAATGGGCTTTATACAGCCAATCCAAAAAAATCAACAGATGCTAAGTTGATTACATCTGTTGAAGAAGTGGATCAAGAAATAGAAAAATATATAGATAAAGATTTGAGTGAATTTGGTTCTGGTGGAATGTTAGCAAAAGTAAATGCTGCTAAGCTTTGTATTCAGTCTGGATCCACAATGATAATATCAAATGGACTAGTCAATAATCCACTAGGTAACATTCATCCAACATCCTCAACATGGTTTCATCCTTCTAAAAATATTCTCACAAGTCGGCAGCAATGGATTTGGAATAGACCAATTCAAAAAGCAATTGTTCATATTGATGAAGGTGCCTCAAAAGCACTGAAGAAGAATTCAAGTCTATTAGCAATCGGTGTGAAGTCTATTGATGGAAAGTTTTATCGTGGCGATACTGTTTCGATCCATTACAATAAAAAAGAATTGGCCAGAGGTATGATTAATTACGATTTTAAGGAAATGGATAAGATTAAAGGCAGAAAATCAAAAGAATTCAGCAAAATTCTGGGTTTTGTTCGTGAAGATGAGATTGTCCATAAAGATAACTTGGTGAACTCAAGATGAGTGATTATTTCAAAGAAATTTTAAATCACTCTAAAAAAGCTTCGAGTGCTATGTCTAAACTCTCTGCTGAGGATAGAAGTAGAATCTTAATGAATATTAGTGGGTTCCTTTTATCTAAAAAGGACGGGATTTTAGAGGCTAATCGAATTGACATCGATAGAGCTAAGTCAAATAATATTTCTGCACCAATGATCAATAGACTAGTGCTGACTTCCGAGAAAATAGATCAGCTATCACGTGATGTGGAGAAAATAGCTCAAATGGAAGATCCCCTCAATCAAACTTTAGAAAATTGGACCAATCCCTCAAATGGATTACAGTTTACAAAAGTCTCTGTTGCTATTGGTGTGATTGGAATTATTTATGAGTCTCGACCTAATGTCACAATAGACGCTGCATGTCTTTGTCTTAGATCTGGAAATGTTTCTATTCTAAGAGGGGGTTCTGAATGTATTGAAACTAATAAAAAACTTTATGAATGTATTCAAGAAGCTCTAAAAGATTTGCAATTTGATCCTTATCTTGTCTGTTTCATTCAGAACACTGATCGTAGTTTTGTTGAGGAACTATTAAAAGCCGAGGGAGATATTGATGTCATCATTCCTCGAGGAGGAAAATCTTTAATCGAAACAATCTCTCAGAATTCTCGTGTTCCAACAATTAAACATTTAGAAGGTCTATGCCATACTTTTTGGGATATTGGCTATGACAAAGAGAAAGCCGCTGAGGTAGTTGCAAATGCCAAACTGAGAAGGCCTGAAATTTGTGGTGCAACAGAAACGTTACTCATACATTCTGGTAATTCAGCAGAGGATATTTCTCATGTCTTAGATAACTTAAGGTCACAAGGATGTGAAATCATAGGATGTACTCGACTCAAAGAGATGTACTCAATTGACCGTGCTGCTACAGAAGATGATTGGTCTACAGAATATTTAGATAAGAAAATAACTGTTAAAATAGTTGATAATATTGAGGAATCTGTCGAACATATTAATAAATACTCTAGTGGTCATACAGAGAGTTGCTTGAGTGACAATCAAGAGTCCATCCAGTATTTTTTTCAAAATTGTAAAAGTGCCATTCTAATGAATAATGCCTCAACTCAATTTGCTGATGGGGGTGAATTTGGATTTGGAGCAGAGATTGGTATATCCACTGATAAACTCCATGTCAGGGGACCTGTCGGTGCAAAGCATTTAACAACTTTTAAATATCAAGTAACAGGCAATCACACCACCCGGCCTTAATGGAATTTCGTCAAAATTTACAAGAATTAAAATCTCAGATTGATTATCTTGGCTCTTTAAAAAAAGAGGATGTTACTCATATTATTAAATCATCAATTTATGAAATAGAAAATTTAAAAATTTTTAGTGAGGAAGAATTAAATGAAATCAATAAAGTGACTCTTACCAGTGAGCCCTTTAATAATCTTTTCTTTAAATATAATAAAGAACGTTTAGTTAGCAAAGGTGTCATTTATCTAGAGGAAGAAAATGATCTTCACTTTATCATTTCGTTATTTTATTTTTTTAAACAAAGGGTGCCAATTTTGTTTCATACTAATTCAAAGTTACAATTACAGTCTATCGACATCTTATTCAAATTTCTTGAAGAAAATGGTGTCTCTAAAAAAATTTTGATGGGAATAAATGTCTAAGAAGATTGGATTGTATGGTGGATTTTTTAATCCCTTTCACGAAGGCCATCTTCATGTAATAAAAAGTTCTATTGCAAATTTAAATCTTCAAAAACTGATAGTCCTTCCTACTTATCAAAACCCCCTTAAGTCAAATCAAAACTCCAAACCAATAAAATCTCAATTATCGAATATTCGCTCTCAAATCAAAGAGCCTTTAGTCAAAGTATCAGATTTTGAACATCGCTATCAAATGAAATGCACGTACGATGTACTTCAAAAGATTAGCACGAAATGTGACCTTAACTCTTTTTATTTAATAATGGGACTTGATCAGCTTGGTCATTTTCATAAATGGAAAGAATATGAATGGATATTAAAAAATATTAGTATTTGCGTTATTTATAGACCGAGATATGATGAATTTATTGAAAATTCAACAGTCCAAAAACAATTTCCCCATTTATTTATGCCTAATTTAGAAACATTTATCAATAATTCTACTCCCTGTTCACATATCCTTAACGTTTCAGGAGTAGAAATATCATCAAGTGAGTTACGAAATTCCTAATCACGATAAAGATATCTCAGTAAAAGCGATAGTTGACTGTCTTGAAGACAATAAGGCAGAAAATATCTCAGTTATTTCTCTTAAAGGTAAAGCAGAGTTTGCAGAATTTATGGTTGTTGCATCTGGACGGTCAAACAAGCATGTGGACTCAGTTTCAGATAAAGTTTACCGAGACCTTAAAAAACATAAACTTTATTGCAACAAACCTGAGGGAAAGCCCCTTTGCGACTGGACGGTCATTGATGCGGGGCACGTTTTAGTGCATATTTTTAGAAATGAAGTACGTGAAATCTATGATTTGGAAAAATTATGGTCCGAAGACTTTAATAGCATTAACACAGCTTCTTAAAAAGTCACTTATGCAAAGAATTCTTCTTATCCTCATTTTAGTTTTTAATACAAATGTCAGTTTATCTGACACAAAAGAAACATATAAACAACTCAGTATTTTTAACGAGGTATATAATCGAGTAAAAAATCAATATGTTGAAGAAGTAACTGATAAAGAGTTAATAGAGAAGGCTTTGAATGGAATGCTTCAGGCCTTAGACCCGCATTCAAGCTTTATGAGTGAAGAGATTTATAAAGAGATGCAAATGGACACCTCAGGTGCCTTTGGAGGATTGGGTATAGAAATTACAACTGATAAAGGTTTTATAAAAGTAGTATCCCCAATTGACGACACACCCGCCTACAATGCTGGAATTTTAGCTGGAGATTATATTACGCACTTAGATGGTACATCGGTTGTTGATATGACTTTAAAAGAGGCAATCGACATTATGAAAGGCGAACCTGGAACAACTATAGTTTTGACAATTTTTAGATCTAGCGAGGAGCCATTCGATGTAAGTATTAAAAGAGATATCATTAAAGTTGCATCTGTGAAACATCGTCTTATTAATGATGTGGGATATATCAGAATCATTCAATTTAACGAACAAACAACAAGTGGATTAAAAAAAAGTATCAAAGAACTTGAAGAGAGTGATAACCCTCCGATTGGTTACGTTTTGGATTTAAGAAATAATCCTGGCGGACTATTGAACGAGTCTGTTTCTGTGACAGATATATTTCTTGATCAAGGAGAAATCGTTTCAATCAGAGGCAGGGAGAAAAAAGATGTTCAAGTTTACTCAGCTAAAAAAGGAGATCTTATTAATGGGAAACCCTTGATAATACTGATTAATGAAGGTTCTGCGTCAGCCTCTGAAATTGTTGCAGGTGCATTACAAGATCATGATAGAGCAGTTATAATGGGTATCAAATCATTTGGGAAAGGGTCTGTTCAAACTATAATTCCCATTGACAGTGGTGCTATCAGACTGACCATAGCCAAATATTACACCCCAAGTGGAGACTCTATACAAGCAATAGGCATCGAACCAGATGTTGTGGTTCCAAGAGCCGAGCTTAATGTTATTGATAATAATTTTACATTTAGAGAGTCAGATTACCGTGAAGCTTTAGATAACGAAACCAATGAAGAAAGTGAAGAGGAAATCTCACCAAGTGAAATTCTTGAAAAAGATTATCAACTGTCTCGTGCCGTAGATGCAGTGAAAACAATTGCCGTTTTAAATTAATGAAAATCAATCCTAAGGATTATCGCCCAAATGTTGGTATGATGATTTTAAATCATCATAAAGAAATCTTTGTTGGCAAAAGAATTGATCATCCCTCCGAATTTTGGCAAATGCCACAAGGGGGGATAGACTCAAAAGAAAAATCTGAAGTTGCAGCCTTAAGAGAAATGGAAGAAGAGGTTGGAATAAAAAAGAGTAAAGTTAAATTAATCTCTCAAAGTAAAGAGTGGTATTACTATTCTTTACCTAAAGATTTATCAAAAACTCTATGGAAAGGTAAATACAAGGGTCAACGCCAGAAATGGTTTTTATATGAGTTCAAAGGAAGTGAGAAAGATATAAACATTCATACAGCTCACCCTGAATTCTCCGACTACAAGTGGGTTAAACAAAATTTTCTTGTACCCAATATCGTTCCTTTTAAAAAGGCTATATACAAAAAATTATTAATAGAATTTAAAGACTATTTATAAGGAGGGTTGTTTACTACCTGCTCAAAAGTACCAAGAGCAGTCTCATTCCCCTCTAGTTCTTGGAAGGTTTTGGATTGTTGGTAGTTAGAACTATTGACGTCAGATAGTGACTCGATTTGATCAACTAAGACTTCACAAACTTTTTCTTTCAGCATTACTAAGCCACCAGAAACAAAGAAGCTCTCGTCTACTTTGTTTGCAGACATAATTACCATTTGACCTGGTCGAAGGGAGCTGATGAACGGAGAATGGTTGGGCATTGCAGCAAAATCACCCTCCGCACCTGGCAATACTGCCATTTCAACTTCTTTTTCAAAAATGACTTTTTGAGGAGATACGACCTTCAAATTGATCATGTTTACTTAGTTGCTTCCTCAGCCATTTTTTTTGCTTTCTCTAAAGCCTCTTCAATTGTTCCGACTAAATAAAAAGCAGCCTCTGGAATATGGTCATAGTCTCCTTTGACCAATCCATCAAAACCTTTAATTGTATCCTCTAATGAAACAAACTTTCCTGGTGAGCCTGTGAAGACTTCAGCCACAAAGAAAGGTTGACTTAAAAATCTTTGAATTTTTCTAGCTCTTGATACAACTAATTTATCTTCTTCAGATAATTCATCCATACCCAAGATCGCAATAATGTCTTGCAAACTTTTATACGTTTGAAGAGTTTTTTGAACATCTCTTGCTACTTGATAGTGCTTATCACCCAATGTTCTCGGTTCTAAAATTCTAGAAGTAGAGTCTAACGGGTCCACAGCTGGATAAATTCCAAGTTCTGCAATCGATCTGTTCAACACAGTAGTTGCGTCTAAGTGAGAAAATGATGTTGCAGGAGCCGGGTCAGTTAAATCATCGGCAGGAACATAAATTGCTTGCACAGAGGTAATTGAACCTTTGTTGGTAGTAGTAATTCTTTCCTGAAGTGCACCCATATCTGTTGCCAAAGTAGGTTGATAACCCACCGCTGAAGGTATACGCCCAAGGAGAGCGGAAACCTCAGAACCTGCTTGTGTAAAACGGAAGATGTTGTCCACGAAAAATAAAACATCTTGGTTTTCCTCATCTCTAAAATATTCTGCTTGAGTCAATCCTGATAAAGCAACTCTAGATCTTGCTCCTGGGGGTTCGTTCATTTGACCGTAAACAAGTGATACTTTAGAAGTATCGCCATCAAGGTTTATAACCCCTGACTCGATCATTTCATGATAAAGATCATTTCCTTCACGGGTTCTTTCACCCACTCCAGCAAAAACAGAATATCCACCATGCGCTTTAGCCACGTTGTTAATTAATTCCATAATTAAAACAGTTTTTCCAACACCAGCACCACCAAAAAGGCCAATCTTACCACCTTTTGAATATGGAGCTAAAAGATCGATAACTTTAATGCCAGTTACAAGAACTTCGGTTTCAGTAGATTGATCAACAAAATCAGGAGCTGCTCTGTGAATAGGAAGAGATTTTTTTGATTCAATTGGACCTCGTTCATCAATAGGTTCACCGATAACATTCATAATACGACCTAAAGTTTCAGGTCCTACTGGTACAGAAATAGGGTCACCATTGTCTTGAACTTCTTGGCCTCTTTGAAGGCCTTCTGTTGCATCCATAGCAATAGTTCGCACAGTGTTTTCACCAAGGTGTTGTGCTACTTCTAAAATCAAATCTTGGTCACCTACCTTTGTAGATAATGCATTTAAAATTGGGGGTAATTCTCCTTCAAAGGCGACGTCAACCACAGCCCCTAATACCTGTGTAACTTTTCCTGCCTTATTACTTGCCATTTGTAGCTCCTTTCCTAAACAGCTTCTGCTCCCGAAATAATTTCGATAAGTTCTTTCGTAATGAATGCTTGTCTTGTTCGATTGTAAGTTAATGTCAACCCATCAATCATATCTCCAGCATTTCTTGTTGCGTTGTCCATGGAAGTCATTCTTGCTGCATGCTCTGATGCAGAACTTTCAAGAACACTTCTATAAATTTGTGTTAAAAAATTTCTTGGAACCAAATACTCTAGTAGTTCATTTTTATCAGGTTCAAATTCAAAAACAGCGTTACTAGTATCGGTCACTTCTTCGTCAGCTTCTTCATTGCTTAAAGGAATTAATGACTGATATGTTGGCTCTTGTGCAATCACAGAGACAAACTTATTAAATAAAATTGAAACCTCGTCTATTTCATTATTTTCAAAGAGCTCCATAATTTTATTTTTAATTTCTTCTGAAACTTGAAGTTGTTTATCATTAGAATTTAAATCATCAAAATTTGCAATTACATCTAAATCTGTTTTTCTATAAAAGCTTGAGGCTTTTTTTCCAACAGTTATAATTTTGACAGATTTACCTTTTTCTTGTTGTTCACTAATCCAATTTTTTGCATTTCTAAAAAGATTAGAGTTAAAACCACCACACAAACCTCGGTCTGAGGAATTAATAATTAAAAGGCTAATTTTAGAATTTTCTCTACCAGTCAAAATTTCTGGCAAATCAGAACTGTTTTTAGTATTGCCAGCTAAAGAAGAAAGAATAAAACTCAGGCTATCAGCGTAAACCCTTGATGACTCTGCTAAATCTTGAGCTCGACGCAACTTACTTGCCGCTACCATCTTCATCGCAGATGTAATTTTCCTAGTAGATTTAACACTAGATATTCTATTCTTAAGTTCTTTTAAATTTGGCATTAACTATAGTTAGAGGTGAACTTTTCTAGGTAATCCTCAATTTTCTTGTCAGACTCATCGCTAAAATTACCTGTATTGTTAATTTCATCAAAAATATCAGAGTGATCAGCGCGAAGACCTTCTAAGAACTTAACTTGAAAATCTGTGATTTTAGCTAAATCAATTTTATCCAAAAAGCCTCTAACACCCGAGTACAAACTTAAAACTTGGTCAGCAACAGACATAGGAACGTATTGATCTTGTTTTAATAGTTCCGTTAATCTCTCACCTCTTGCCAATAATTGTTTAGTGGATGCGTCTAGGTCTGATGCAAACTGAGAAAAGGCAGCCATTTCACGGTATTGGGCTAGTTCTAATTTAATTTTACCAGCAACTTTTTTCATAGCTTTAGTTTGAGCTGCAGATCCCACACGACTCACGGATAAACCAACATTAATCGCTGGTCTGATACCAGAGAAGAATAATTCTGTCTCTAAGAAAATCTGGCCATCAGTAATTGAAATCACATTTGTTGGAATGAATGCCGACACATCACCCGCTTGTGTTTCAATAACAGGTAAAGCTGTTAAACTTCCACCACCATTTTCATCATTCATTTTAGCTGCTCTTTCTAAAAGACGAGAGTGAAGATAAAAAACATCACCTGGGAACGCTTCACGTCCTGGTGGTCTTCTTAGTAGTAATGACATTTGTCTATATGCAACTGCTTGTTTTGATAAATCATCATAAACGATTAGACCGTGCATTCCGTTGTCACGAAAAAACTCACCCATAGAGCAACCTGCGTAAGGTGCTAAAAATTGAAGAGGTGCTGGATCGGAAGCAGACGCTGCGACGACAATAGTGTATTCCATCGCCCCATTTTCTTCCAAAGTTTTAACGACCTGAGCAACTGTAGATCTTTTCTGACCAATCGCTACATAGATACAATAAAGTTTTTTAGACTCATCATCTGATTGGTTAATTTCCTTTTGATTTATAATCGTATCGATAGCAACGGCTGTTTTTCCAGTTTGTCTATCTCCAATAATTAATTCTCGTTGACCTCGACCCACAGGTACAAGAGAGTCAAGCGCTTTAAGCCCTGTCTGCATGGGCTCGCTCACACTTTGTCTTGGAATAATACCTGGAGCTTTAACTTCAATTCTACTTGACTCACTACTTTGAATAGGACCCTTACCATCAATAGGATTTCCGAGTGCATCGACAACTCTTCCTAACAAACCTTTACCGACAGGTACTTCAACAATCTTTTGAGTTCTTTTAACAGTATCTCCTTCTTTGATACCTCTATCATCACCAAAAATAACGATACCGACATTGTCTTCTTCTAGGTTAAGTGCCATTCCTTGAACACCCCCCGTGAATTCTACCATTTCACCAGCTTGAACATTATCCAAACCATAAACTTGTGCAACTCCGTCACCAACCTTTAGGACAGTTCCTACTTCTGATATATCCGCTTGGCTTTCAAAGTTATTAATTTGATCTCTGATGATCGAAGAGATCTCCGATGCTTTTATTGACATTAAATGTCTCCTTTCACGTTATTGGTAAATTTAGAAACTTGATTCAGAATACTTAGGTCGATCATCTTTGATCCAATCACGACAGTCATTCCTCCCAGTAAAGAGTTATTTACTTGGAACTCTAAATTAATTTTAGAACCGTATTGGTTATGTAATAACTCTTGAATGCTGTTTTTAATTTCATCGTTAATAGCATGAGAAGTTGTTACTTTAGCTTTTTGGTATCCTCTTTTTTCAAAAAGAACATCCTGAAAATCAGATAAAATATTTTCAAATAAATTGAGTCTTTTATTTTTTTTTAATGTATTAACAAGACCTGATAAGATCTTTTCTGAGGGCAATCCATCGATTATTTTTAGAAGAATATTTGATTTCAGCTCATTTTTTGTGAGAGGAGATTTGAGAAGTGAAGATAATTCTTCACTATCGGACATGGTCTCCGACAGACTTTGAGCATCTTTGAGAAGAGCGTCTAATTCTTCATTTTTTACTGAGTCAAATAGGGCAGTAGAATACCTCTTAGATGCGATTTTATTACTCATTTTGTGTTGTTAACCAAGATTTTTTATCACATCACTAGCCTTACGGGCATCATACAAATGACGCATCAAGCAATTGATAGTGGATCAATATCAATATTCAAAAAACGCCTGTATTTAGGCGTTATTTTTGTCATTAATATATCAGTTTTTTTTCTTAAAGCCTGATACGACCTCTCCTTGAAATAGAAATTCTCATGAAAATGTCTCATTTTGTAAGGAATCAATGAGGGAACAGGGCCTAAAATATCAAGTTTACTATTTTTTGATATATTGAGAATTTCTTGGCAAACCTCTCTTAAAGCTGAGACGTTAGGATGAATTAATTGAATCTGAGCTATTTTATAAAAGGGAGGGAGGTTATTTTCCTCTCTTCTTTGGAGTTCTAATTTTATGAATTGATCTCTACTCTGGTTTTTTAGTGAATTGTAAATTGAATGCTGCGGGCTATAAGTTTGTATTAAAACTTTTCCCCTATCCCCCTCTCTACCAGACCTTCCTGCAACTTGTTGCAAAAGTTGGTAGGTTTTTTCCATAGCCCTAAAATCTGGACTATAAAGGCTTGAGTCAGCATCAATAATATTTACTAATTTCAAATTTGGAAAATGAAAAGACTTACCAATTATTTGAGACCCTATTAAAAGACTAGTCTTTAAATTATATATGTTTTCTATGATATCTTTTTTATTTTTTTTGGATTTCAAAGTATCACTAGAAATTAGTTGATTTGAGTATCCGGGAAAAAGACGTGCTACTTCCTCTTGAAGTCTCTCTAATCCTATTCCAATTGACACAAACTTTTCAGATGAACACATCTTGCATATTTGATCAGGTTCAAAAAAATTTGAACAATGATGACAAACAAGCCTATCAATTTTTTTATGATAAACTAAATTTGCTGCACAATTTTGGCATTGTATTGGTGTATGACAACTTGCACATATTTTAGATGGAGCATAGCCCCTTCTATTTAGAAAAAATAATACTTGTCCTTTTTGTTTTAAGATCTTATTTGTTTCATCGAATACTTGTTTTGAAATCCAAGCCTTTGAACTAGGTTTTGATTGGTTCATGTCAACAATTTCCACTAAGGGTAATTGAGTTTTATGAAATTGATTTGATAAGTTATGAATTTTAAATTTATCTTGATTAGAATTATGAAGGCTCTCTAATGAGGGAGATGCACTAATTAAGAGACACAATGCTTTTGAACATTTTGCTTTATATATAGCCATATCTCTTGCTTGATATTTTGGTCCATCCTCTTGTTTGTAAGAAGAGTCATGCTCTTCATCACAAATAATTAATTTTAAATTTTTAAAAGGAAGGAGAACAGATGACCTAGCGCCAACTAAAACGCATGGCTCACCCGATAACAAAGATCTCATTATTCTAGCTTTTTGAATTTTTGATTGTTTTGAATGCCATATAAAAGGTCGGCAGCCAAAATATTTAAAAAATCTCTTTGACCACTCCTCAGTTAAGGCTATTTCTGGCAATAGTATTAAAGACTGATTACCATTGTCTAAATTAGACTCAACTGCTTTCAAATATAACTCAGTTTTCCCTGAGCCCGTAACACCATCCACTAGATGAACTTGAAAATTATTTTTTTGATTAAATTCAAATGATTTGAAAATTTTTTCTTGATCAGAGTTTAATGAAATATTTTGTGCCATATTATCAAAAATAAAACTTTTAGTAGTTTGAGAAATTTTTTTTTCTTCTGATAATTTTTGCCAATCTTTTTTAGAAAGATTTAATTTATTAATTAAACTTTTTTGAGTTTCATATATTTTATTTTTAAAAAGATAATAACTCTTTAATTGTGTATCAGGAAAGCGCTGCACTGCCATTTTCAAAATCATACCTAAATCAATGAAACAATGTTTTGACACATACTTATAAAAATCTAAATTTTCTGCACTAATAGCAAATTGGTGCACGTTACTTATTGAAAGAACCTTATTAATATTAAATTTTAGATCTTTGATATTTATTTGAGATATAATTACCCCAGTTGATTTCTTTTTTCTAAGGGGTATTTCAACAATAGAACCAATCTGGATGGAATAAGATAGCTTATAAGTCAAACCCTCATTAATTTGCCCTAATGGCATGACTTGGTAATAATAATCCATTTTTAAATTTTGATTCTAATTTATAATATAATGTAATGAATTTTATTGAACTGCTAGAAAGGTCAAAAATAGATAAATCCTCAATACAAGACTTTGATAAATGGGCCACACATTTAAAAGACATAAAAGGACATTCTGAAAATACTTATAGATCATACTGTTTTGATGTATGCGATTTTTTAATTTTTTTTAAGTTCTATAATGGATATTCCGTAACTTTATCCAGTTTAAAAGATTTAAATTTACAAACATTTAGAGCATGGTTAGCAGACCTTGGTGGAAATAGGGAATATGAAAATGTTTATAAAAAACCCTTGTCAGCTAGATCTAGAAGAAGAGCTATTAGTTCTATTAAGAATTATTTTAAGTATTCATCTTTTAAAAATGACTTATATAAAATTGCTTATAGTGAGGTTCAATTATTAAAAAATCCAAAAATTCCAAGGTCTTTGCCAAAACCTATATCAGAGGGAGATATAGAACTTTTAATTAATGAGTTAAAAAAAATTTCAAAAAAAACTTGGATTCAAAAAAGAAATCTTGCATTGCTCTATCTTTTATATGGGTGTGGTCTGCGCATAAATGAGGCTTTATCAATTACTAAGAATCATTTGGTTGATAAAAATTCTCTTACAATTTTGGGAAAAGGAAATAAGGAAAGATTAGTGCCAGTTCTAGATATTGTTGCACACTCAATAGAAAATTATCTAAACGAAATACCTTATGAATTACCTAAAAATGTTTCGATATTTGTTGGAGACAGAGGGAGTCCTCTTAAGGCTTCATCTTTTCAAAGGGATTTAAAAAATGCCAGAGTTAATTTAGGTCTTCCGAAAACAGCAACACCACACTCTTTAAGACATAGTTTTGCAACACATTTGTTAAAAAATGGAGGGGATTTGAGAATTATTCAAGAATTATTAGGTCATAGCTCTTTATCTACAACTCAATTATACACTGAAGTCGACGACATAAGTTTAGAAAAGACATACAAGGAAAAAAATCCAAGTAAATAAATTTAGATTTTTCCTCTTACAATAAAATGAGGATTGAGTATTTCTTTTTTTGAATATTGTAATCTAACACCGCTAAGATCTTTAACACTACCTCCTGCTCCCTCTACCACTGCCTGTGCTGCTGCTGTATCCCATTCAGAGGTAGGTCCAAGTCTAGGATATAAATCTGCAAGACCCTCAGCGATCATACAAAATTTTAATGAACTACCTGCTTGTAAAATATCAAAGTCATTAAACTGAGATAAAAAGTTTCTTGTAGTTTCGTTAAGATGGCTTCTACTGGTAACAATCTTTAATTTATCAGTGGGTGACTTGGCAAAAATTTCTTTGATATTATTATGACTTAACTTAAATGATCCTTTGTTATGTCCCCCAAAAAATAATGTTTTATCTTTAGGAACATAGACAAAACCTTGAATAGGATAATTATTTTCGATAAGAGCAATATTGACTGTAAATTCTCCATTCTTGTTAATAAATTCTTTAGTGCCATCTAGAGGATCAACCAGCCAATATTTAGGCTCATTTGTATACTTTAAATTGCCCTCCTCTGAAATGATGGGATAATTTGAAATAGATGATAGCAAAGCAGAAATATGTTCGTGTGACTCTAAATCTGCCTGAGTTAAGGGACTTTTATCATCTTTATACTCAACATTTTCATCAAAACTCTCATAAATTTCAATTATTTTTTGTGAACATTGCTCAAGACATACACTAATTTCATTGTAAAATTCAAATTGTCGTATTTTGTCATTTTTTAGCATTTTATTAAAAAAAAAATTTTTTTTATGTACATTTTAAATATTTTTTGTATTTTTCCATAAATACGACAGATAGTTTATTATAATGAATCATACTTTATTTTTTAAAATTAACCCATCAATTAAATATCCTGCTTGGGATAGCGATAGTCACTATAAATTTCTTTTAGGTCAAAAATTATTTAAAACAAAGAGGTCCTATGAAAGGTGGCTGGAAAAGTTATCTATTTTTCCAGAAAATCTAAATCTAAATAATTATTCAGAAATACACAAGTCGCGAGTAAATAAATTAATCCATGATTATTTTATAAAAAAGTTTGAAAAACAAAGATCACTGATTTTATTTGTTCAATATATTGAAGTAAATAATACAAAATTTTTATTTGCTAACGATAGACGTAACGGAAGATTATGGGTAAAAGTTAAATCTAAAAAAATTAATGATATATCTGATGGACTAAAATACTTTTCAAAGCTTAGGAAAAAAAATATTATTATTTTTCCAGATATTAATCTTCTAAATACTTTTGTTGAAGAGAAGATTAATGAAAAGCTTGTAAACTATAAATTAAAGCACCCTATTCATTTTCCTGATTATTTATTTAAAATAAATAAATTAAATATCAAAGATACAAAATTATTAAAAAAATTTAACTTACCTCAAAACAGCTATCTCTCTGATCTAGAAGCAGAAAGTATCCACATTATAAGAGAGGTTGTTAGTGAAACTAAAAATCCTGTCATGCTTTATTCTATAGGAAAAGATAGTTCAGTGATGTTAAGACTTGCGCAAAAAGCTTTTTATCCCAGTCCTCCTCCCTTTCCTTTGGTACATGTAGATACTCGGTGGAAATTTCGTGAAATGTATTTATTTAGAACTTGGATTGCAAAAAATAGTGGTATGAAGTTAATTACTCACATAAATCCCGAGGGTATTAAATCAAATATTAATCCTTTTGAGCATGGGTCCGTCGTTCATACCGATATTATGAAGACACAGGGCTTAAAGCAAATTTTAAACAAGTATAAGTATGATGCTGCTTTTGGAGGCGCTAGAAGAGATGAGGAAAAATCAAGAGCCAAAGAAAGAATTTTTTCATTTAGAACTCCCTCTCATCAATGGGATCCTAAAAATCAACGTCCGGAACTTTGGTCTTTATATAATTCTAGAGTTAATAAGGGTGAAAGTACGAGAGTTTTTCCATTATCAAATTGGACAGAGCTAGATATTTGGCAATATATTTACCAAGAACAAATACCAATTGTTCCCTTATATTTTGCAAAAGTTAGACCCGTGGTTATTAGGGATGGAATGATTGTTATGATCGACGATGATCGATTTAATCTTCAATCCAATGAAAAGATAGAATTAAAAAAAATTAGATTCAGAACTCTTGGGTGCTATCCCTTAACTGGCGCCATTGAATCAGATGCAAATACACTTGAAGATATTGTACTCGAGCTCCTGCAGTCTAAGACATCTGAAAGACAAGGAAGGGCTATCGACTCAGACTCCAGTAGTTCTATGGAAATGAAAAAAATCGATGGATATTTTTAAATGATCAAATCAAATGCCATAAACACATATTTGAAAAATCAAGCCTCTCTTAACTTATTGAGGTTTATTACCTGTGGATCTGTTGATGATGGAAAAAGCACACTCATTGGGAGAATGCTTTATGAATCTCAGATGATCTTTGATGATCAAGTTGCCTCTTTAAAAAATGACTCAAAAAAATATGGAACCCAAGGTGAGGATATTGATTTTGCATTACTAGTTGATGGTTTATCAGCTGAAAGAGAACAAGGTATTACGATTGATGTTGCTTATCGATTTTTCTCGAGTAGTAAAAGAAAGTTCATTGTTGCAGATACACCTGGACACGAACAATACACTAGAAATATGGCAACCGGCGCTTCAACAGCTGATATGGCTATCTTATTAGTTGATGCTCGGAATGGTATACTTACACAGACGAAGAGACATTCTTTTATTGTTTATATGCTTGGAATTCAAAATATTGTCTTAGCAATTAATAAAATGG